>Ga0082212_10001675_pt1 | contig 32579 bp, 21 predicted proteins | sample TergutNt197P3_FD_71548 | JGI IMG/M metagenome (GOLD analysis project Ga0082212, IMG submission 71548) | Neocapritermes taracua P3 segment gut microbial communities from Petit-Saut dam, French Guiana - Nt197 P3 | ecosystem: Host-associated > Arthropoda: Insects > Digestive system > Gut ... | reverse complement strand
GCGGAAAGTACGGTGCGAAGTTGCGTTGCTCTTTTTGGGGTATAACCTGAAAAGGGCGGTAAATGTGCTGGGGTTCGGGGAAATAATGGCAAGGCTGGACAGCCTTTCACGCTGTTATTCTCGATTTTTCCGGCTATTCAGGAAGTTTTCAGGTAATTTCGGCAAAGCACCTCGAAATTACGCCCTTGCTTCGGCCAATGTCGTTACCTAGCCGCTTTTTTGCATCAGTTTTGTAACGGTCTGCCGTCCCCTTGTCTTTGCGTCAAAACAGCAGGGGCAAGCAAAAAACCTGCCCCTGCCAATCGCCAAATGTTAACTTTTGCAAAGCATTATGCCCCGATGGCTTCCTTTGCCGTTCCGCACAACTGCGAAAAAGCCTCCGGCTCGTGTATCGCCATTTCTGACAGCATTTTGCGGTTCAGGTTTATGCCCGAAAGCTTCAGCCCGTGCATGAAGCGCGAATAATTCATGCCGTTTGCCTTGCAGCCCGCGTTTATTCTCATTATCCAAAGCTGGCGGTAATCCCTCTTTTTGCGTTTCCGCCCTACATACGCATACGTGAGCGATTTCATGACAGCTTGATTTGCCATTTTGAAATGCTTTGATTTTGCGCCCCAGTAACCTTTTGCGAGTTTCAGTATCTTGTTTCTTCTTTTGCGCGTCATCATCGCGCCTTTGACTCTGGCCATTTCTCTACCTCCCTATTTATACGGGATCATTTTCTTGATCGCGGCTTCGTTTGTGACGTCGGCGTAACCGCCTTTGCGCAGGCCTCTCTTGCGTTTTGTCGTTTTCTTGTTGAGGATATGGTTTTTGTACGCATGCGCGCGCTTGACCTTTCCTGTTTTCGTGAGGTTGAAACGCTTTTTCGCCCCACTGTGAGTCTTGATCTTTGGCATTTCTTCTAACTTCCTTTCTCGATGTAGCAGACATATTCAGTATAGCGTCTACGCTATACTGGTCAATCAGAGACTCAGGACTTCAGCAGAAACGAATCGTTGTCGCGTCTCCGCCTTCTGATTGCTTTTTCCAAGTCTCTTATACTCTATTTTTTCCGCGAAGAGCCCTAATGTTTCGCTTGCTTCGGGGTCAGGAACATGGACATATGCCGACCTTCGAGCTTCGGGTTTTTGTCGACGCTCCCAGACTCCTCGCACTCTTCGGCGTACTTTTTCAGCAGTTTCTCACCAATATCCGTGTGAGCCATTTCCCTGCCTCTGAATCGGATGGTGACCTTTAGACGATCGCCCTCTTTGAGGAATTTCTGCCCGTTTTTCAGCTTGACATTGAAATCGTTGATCCCAATGCTTGGCGACATGCGGATTTCCTTAACCTCGACAATATGCTGGTTGCGGCGCGCTTCTTTCTCACGTTTTGACTGCTCGAAGCGGTATTTGCCATAATCCATGATCTTGCAGACAGGCGGGTTGGAAGCGGGCGCGATTTTGACCAGGTCCAGCTCCTTTTCGATTGCGATATCAAGCGCTTCCGACGCCGACATGATCCCGAGCTGGGCTCCGTCTTCACCGATCAGGCGGATTTCCTTGTCACTGATCTCCTCGTTGATTTGATAGGTCACGCTGCTGATAATCAAAACACCTCCATTAATGCAAAAAAGCGGAAGCAAAAGCATCCGCGCATACCGACGCCGCCTGGTCTATAGACGGGGCGTCATTTTCATTGACCACGGCGCGCTAGCAATATCTGCGGCCGGGTGAGGACGGGGATGCCGTTCTGCTTGCTGTGACCGCGAGATTATATCATTGCCTGTTTCCGTTTGTCAACATAAATTTTGCTTGCCAATCAGGGGCGCGCTTTATATTCGGGCATTTGCTGTTGTTTTGCTGTTTCCGGTGTTTTACGTCTTGTGGCGGATTAGATTTATTTGAGAGAAATGTGAAATATCGCTCTAAGTATGATATTATTATAATAATTCTACGCCGGGGGGGACTGGTTTGATGGATTACATCCTATTAGTTATTGGCGCCGCCATTTTGGCATTGACAATCGTGATACTGTTGAGAAAGCCAAAGGAGCCTGACGGCAGGCTGATCGAAGACGCGGTGCGCAAGGCTTTCGATGAAAAGACGGACAGGACTTCTCAGGAGATACGTCTGCTGCGCGAAGAGTATGATCAAAAGTTCGACCGTCTCCGCGATTCGCTGATAACAATGCTGAGCGAAATGAGGGACGCCCAGCATAAGTCCATAAGCGAGCTCTCGGCCAGGTCGGGAGAAAGCCTCGAAAAGCTCCGCACAAGCACGGACGAAAGCCTCAGCCGGACAAGCGAAACCCAGAGCAGGCGATTGTCGGAACTCACGGCTTCCAGCGCCGCCGGCATGGAGAATATCCGCAACAAGGTGGACGAACGCCTTGACAAGATTCAGGCAGAGCTAGAAAAAGCTCTGGGATCTCTGCAGGCGTCAAACGAGAAAAAACTTGAGGAAATGCGTCTGACAGTCAATGAGAAGCTTGAAAAGACGCTTGAGACGCGACTGCAAAAGTCTTTTGAAACCGTAAGCACGCAATTGGAAAGCGTCAACAAGGGCCTGGGCGAGATGAAGACTGTCGCCGAATCCGTCGGTTCGCTCAGCAAAGTGCTTTCCGGCGCCAAAACGCGCGGCATCCTCGGCGAGCTACAACTTGGGCAGATCATCGAGGATATGCTCCCGCCGCAGCTTTACGACGTCGAAGTCCCGACGGTGAGCGGGTCGCGCGAGCGCGTGGAATACGCGATAAAGCTGCCCGGGGCCGAAGAAGGAAAGCATGTTTACCTTCCGATCGACTCAAAGTTCCCGCTCGAGGATTACTATCGTTTGCTCGACGGCTACGAGGCGGGCGATACGGCGCAGGTCGATATTTCGCGAAAGGCTCTGCTAAACCGTATAAAGGCTTTCGCAAAAGACGTCATAGCAAAATATGTCTCGCCGCCGGATACGACGAATTTCGCTGTGATATTCCTCCCGGCGGAGGGGCTTTATTCCGAGATCGTCAGGGATCCCGCGTTCCTCGACGGCTTGCGGCGCGACGGCGTCATTGTCACAGGGCCTTCGACACTGTCCGCTATGCTCAATTCGCTACAGATCGGCTTTAAGACGCTGCAGATCCAGAAGGGCGCAGCGGATATCGAGAAGATGCTTGGCGTAGTTAAGAAGGAGTTCGAGAACTTCGAGGGCGTCCTGTCGAAAGCGCGCGACAAGATACGGCAGGCGGGCAACGAACTCGATACGCTCGCCAATACCAGGACAAACGCGATAAATAGAAGCCTGCGCGGCGTCCAGACCTATACAGGCGACGATACGCAGGCTTTGCTTGGCATTGGAGACGACCCGGAACCAAGCGACTTGTAAAGAACAGTATTCGCCAAAAGGACTATACTGTAAAGGACGGCATTTATGCCGGAAATTACAGGCAGCCCTTTCGTTTGCGGCACAGACGGATAGGCGCGGCTTTTGCCGCGCCTTGTCAGTCAGTTTGTAATTTTCAGGTTTTCAACTTCTTCGCGGGTAAAACCTGTATATTTGATTATTTTCTCAATAGGTTCCCCATCTTCCATCATGCTTTTTGCAACCTCGAGTTTTGCCTTGCGTTCTGCATTCCACAAAGCCTGTGCCTCATCGTGCCGTGCTTTGGCGCGCAGGCGTTCGGCTTCCTGAAACTCCGGTGTAACTGTAATTTGACGGTATGCGGTTATCGCGTCACTCATTTCCTGCACCCCCAATGACTCTATACTCGCTAATTCTTCTTCCGTTTTCGCCTTGAACAATGATAGCCACAATTCCTGACCATTATCCGCTGCGACCGTTTTCGGCAGTTTAGGTAACTCAAAATATTTTAAGACCATCCTGTCCGAGAGTTGTGTGTGGCGCGTCACTTCCAATGCCTGATATTCAGAAATGTATCGTTAGTAAATTTGTACTTCAACTCAGTTATTATGGCAATCTCCCATATGTGTTATGTATATCACAAGGCTGCGCGAATTGCCATAATAAAATTCTCAAAAATGCAAGGGCGGCGGGCGCGGGAGCGTCCGCTTCGGGTGTCCTATAAAAAAGCCGCCTGAGAATTTCGGCGCACTCATTAAGCAATGGGAGCGCGGTAAAATGCCGTTTCGGAGGTTTTAGAGAAAAGCGGCTTGAAAGAAGCCACATTTTACAACCGTTTGAGGGAATACCGCGCCGCTAAAGCTAAAAGTTAGGCTACAGAAAGGTTTGCCTTTTTTACATAAGCCCATATGATTGATTAGCTATGAAGAATAATTGACAATAACTGATGGATTGTGTGATAATATGCAGGATTTAGGTCTTTAGGCGCACACCCACTGGTAAAACAGCGGCTACAGAAAGGCAAACTCATTTATAGAAGCACACAAAGAAACACCGCCCGCCACTCATAGTGGGTAAAGCAAAAAGGAGAAACCAACAATATGAAAAAGAAATTATTGAGCATTATTCTCGCACTAACCTTTTGTTTCAGTTTTATAGTTACCACGTTCGCTGCAACACCAATTCCTTTTACAAACTCAGACGAAACAGCATCGATAACCTTGCTGAACATTGTGCGCGAAATCACTGTTCCAGTGGCGACATCTTTTGACTACTCAACGGGGGATTACTTTCCACCTGAGCAATTATCTCTTTACTATATTCAAATAAGCGATGATTCACTGCTGTATACCACGCTGTTGAACAATATCACTTTTACAGGACCGGAAGGGCATACTTTTAGTTTTCGCTTTTATACTAAAGGAGAAAACAACATCTACTACCACGAATTTGCTTTGGATGGTCCTGAAATAATCGTAGGTTCTGGAGGCGTACTTCTAGGTGGAAACTATGTAAATGTTCTTCAACTTAGTGAAGATAGCACGGGTACTTTTCAAGCACTTGGCATTAATATGGGGGATAGAGTGGTGCTGATTTCTTTTACAAGCGATGCCCCTACAGTTGCATTACCACCTGTTAATGCACCGTCCTCATGGGCTGAACCAGAAGTCACAGCAGCGATTGCAGCGGGGCTTGTCCCGGAGGAGCTACAGCGCGATTACCAAAGCAGCATTTCACGCGGCAGCGTGGCACAGATGTTCATAAACCTAATCGAGAAAGCTTCTGGTATGTCAATCGACGATTTCATGGCGGAAAAGGGAGTCACGGTCAATGAAAGCGCCTTTACCGATACAACAGATAGGGCCGTGCTTGCAGCAAACGCTCTTGGCATAATACAGGGCGTTGGCGACAACAGGTTTGACCCGGATGGCATCTTTAAGCGCGCGCATGTCGCCGTAATAATCAACCGCGTCGCCCGCGTCCTGGGAGTAGATACCGACGGATACGCGCACTTGTTTACCGATGTTCAGGGCCATTGGGCTGACCCCGAACTCGGTTGGCCCGTACATGCGGGAATAATAGAGGGCGTCGGGAACAATAGATTCGACCCCGAGGGCAACCTCACCACAGAAATGGTGATAATGATCACATACCGCGCACTTGTGGCGCTCTCATAATAGCACTGATAAAGCATTGTAAATTGCAAGGCGTTCATCGCTTCCGGTCTACTTGTAGCTGTTGCATATCCGGGACATACCCACCCCCCAGATTTTACAACAGTTCCGGTTCGGCCGGAGACATAAAATTAGAAACGGAGGAATTAATCACATGAAAAAGAAGTTGTTGAGCATCGCTCTTGTCCTTGCCCTTTGCACGGGCTTAGCAGTCCCCACTCTCGCATTTGTGGAGTTTTCTATCCCCGACTACTGGGGAGAAGGCGTTATTGCTATAGCGGATTCTGAGCCTATAAGCATTTCTGAACATGAATCACCCTCAAATATTATGTTGATTTACACGTTCCACCTTGGAACAACTATAGTCTCACAACTAACAAATGACACTGAACCCGATGAAAACGGGTTTATTGTGTCAAGAGATTTGATGATCCTAACTAATCCCATTTATGTTGCCGGTGGCGAGTGGCAGGTTGACAGTGAAAATTTTATATGGGAAGGATCGTATAAATTTGAAACTCCGGGTTTATATGCATGGCAAATTCAGATTGACCGTTATAATCCAGAGACAAGAGATGGAGCGACTGGTTTTATAATGCATTTTCTTGTGAACATTCTTGATGGTGATGATACCCAAACACCAGCACCGCTTGACGACACCCCATCCACATGGGCTGCACCGGAAGTCAACGCGGCGATAGCGGCGGGGCTTGTACCACAAGAGTTACAGCGCAACTACCAGAGAGAAATATCACGCGGCAGCGTGGCACAGATGTTCATAAACCTAATCGAGAAAGCCTCCGGCATGTCAATCGACGATTTCATGGCGGAAAAAGGAGTCACGGTCAATGAAAGTGCCTTTACCGATACAACAGACAGGGCTGTGCTTGCGGCAAACGCTCTTGGCATAATACAAGGCGTCGGCAATAATCAGTTTGACCCGGATGGCATCTTCAAGCGCGCGCATGTTGCCGTAATAATCAACCGCGTCGCCCGCGTCTTGGGAGTAGATACTAATGGATATACGCATTCATTTACCGATGTTCAAGGTCATTGGGCCGACCCCGAACTCGGTTGGCCAGTACACGCGGAAATAATAGAGGGCGTCGGGAACAATAGATTCGACCCTGAGGGCAACCTTACCACAGAAATGGTAATAATGATTACATACCGCGCACTGGCTCCGCTTTCTGACTAGATAAACTGGGGCTGCCCGTCTGTAGCAAAAGGAAGTCCAGCTCAGGCTTCGAGAGCGAGGTCACTTACAGTGACCGCTGTTTCCGCCGTGCTCCCGCTCTATCGGGTGGGTGGCGCGGGTCGCGAAGCGAGGGGCGCATAGAAAACGGGGGATGTAGCAATTTTCTTTTTGCTACATCCCCGTCAGTCAGTTTGTGTTTTTTAGGCTTTCAATTTCCTCGCTAGTCAAGCCTGTATATCGGATAATCTTTTCAATAGCGCCGCGCCGATTATGCCGGCGTCGTTGCCGAGTTTGGCGCGAACAATGCGCGTTTGAGGCGACTGCGGCGAAAACCGGGTATACTTTTCTGCGTCCACCGCTGCCTGTAGCGGCTCTGATAAACAATCCCATTCATTTGATATTCCGCCGCCCACGCATATTATCTCCGGGCTGAGGATGCTGATAATGTTTATTATGCCGGCGGCGAGGTCATTTATGTATCTTTCGACCGCCAATCGCGCCGTTTGGTCGCCCGCTCGGTATGCGTCAAATATCAAACGTCCGTCGATTTTGCCAATGTCGCCGCCGCAGAGTTCCCAAAGCTTTCCGGTGTTTTGCGTTCCTATGATCTCTATCGCGGTTCTTACGAGCCCTGTGGCTGAAGCGTAGGTTTCCCAGCAGCCCAGCCGCCCGCAGCCGCATTTTCGCCCTCCGGCGTATATGACCATATGCCCAAGCTCTCCGGCGGCTCCGTCGAAACCGGTATACAGGTTCCCGTTCAGAATAACGCCGCCTCCGATGCCTGTTCCGAGCGTTATTAACACGGCATTTTTCGCGCCTTGGGCGCCTCCGGCTATAGTTTCGCCAAGCGCGGCGCAATTTGCGTCGTTGCCAAGGCTGATCCGGCAGCCGTATTTTTTTTTCAGTTCATGCGTTATGTTTTCGCCGCTCAGCGGCAGATTCGGCGTGTATATTACGTCGCCTGTTTCGTCGTCGACCATGCCCGGCACGCCTATGCCGATAGATAGCGGAGCTTCAGCTGTGTCGGCGAGAAGGGTTTCGCAAACGGCCATGAGTCCGCCAACGACGCCAATTGCCCCGCCGTGCATGTCAGTATGTACGGCGGCGCGCTTTATTATGCCGCCTCCGGCGTTTACGAGCGCCGCAGCAGTGTTTGTCCCTCCAAGGTCTATGCCAACGTACATTCTCATCACCCCGGATGCGCGGAACGCCCTCATGTGCGTCCAATTTCTTCAAGCAGTCGGGAGTTGAACCCTCTCCGGTTTTTTCTCAGTCGGGGGTCAGCCCCTCGCCCGCCTACTTCTCGTCCGCCTACTTCTTGCCCAGCTCTTTTTTCAGCAGCTCGTTGACAGAGCGCGGGTCAGCCTTGCCGGCTGTTTTTTTCATTACCTGGCCGACAAAGAATCCGAACACTTTTTCGCTGCCGTCCCGGTATTCTTTTACGGATTTTTCATTGGCTGCCAAAACTTCGCGTATCGCGGACTCCAGAAGGCCTTCGTCGTTTACCATTCCAAGGGCGTTTTCCTTGACATATGCCTCCGGGTCGACGCCTTCGTCCACGACTTTCGCAAGTATCTTCTTCCCCACAGCGCGGTTGATCGTTTTCCCGTCCACCAGTTTTATGACCTTCGCGAATTTCTCGCAGTCGATAGCTATGTCATCGTCGCCTTTGCCGGCCGCTTTCGCTATGCTGAGCAGATCGCCGATGATCCAGTTGACGACTTCTTTCGGTTTGTCGAAATATCCAAGCGTCTCGTCAAAAATCCTCGACAGGTTCAGGCTTCCCGTTATGATCCTGCAGTCCGGTTCCGGCAGGTTGAGCGTTGTCGTCATGCGCGCATATTTATCATGGGCTGCTTCTGGCAAAGAGGCGCGGACGGTTTCTATCCAGTCCTCGCTGATATGGATCGGCATGATCTCGGGATTCGGGAAGTAGCGGTAATCCGCCGCCGTTTCCTTTTCGCGCATAGAGAATGTCATGCCGCTGTCGTCGTCCCATCTCCGCGTTTCCTGAACTAGCGTTTCGCAGCCGGTTTCAAGCGCGTCAATATGCCGCTGCGATTCATATTCGATCGCCCTGGCTATGGCTTTGAGCGAATTCATATTTTTTATCTCCGAACGCGTCCCCAGCTCCGAGCAACCTGTTTCGCGAACGGATATGTTGACGTCGCACCTCATCGAGCCCTCCTGCATTTTGCAGTCGGATACGCCCGCGAAGCTGAGCAGGGACCGCAGTTTGCCAAGGTATGCGACAACTTCGTCCGCCGAACGGAAATCCGGGTTTGACACCACTTCCACCAGCGGGACCGACGTCCTGTTGAAATCCACGAGCGAAGAGCGCGTAAGCGGGTCGTGCACCAGCTTGCCGGCGTCCTCCTCGATGTGTATCTGTTTTAGCGTGATGCGTTTTTTTCCCGACGCCGTTTCGATATCGACCCACCCTCTCGTGCAGATCGGCGCGAACCATTGGGTTATCTGGTATCCGGCGGGCAGATCGGGATAAAAGTAATTCTTCTTGTCAAACGTCATCACAGGCGTTATCCCGCTGTTGGTGACAATGGCGGCGGCTATCGCAAGATCTATCGCTTTTTTGTTGACGACAGCCGGCATTCCGGGCATCCCGGCGCACGCCGGGCATACATTTTCGTTCGCTTCCGCGCCGAATTTCGCCGAACACGAGCAGAATAGTTTTGATTTCGTCGCAAGCTCCACATGGACTTCAAGCCCGATCACGGTTTCATATTTCATTCGTTCACCGCCTTATACGCCGAATACAGGACGCTTTCATGTCCGGCAGCCGCGATCAGCGTGTAGCCGAAGCTCCCATACGGCATCGTTAAAGCCGGAAGGCCGCAAAGTTGCGGTATCGCTCCCAGCGCAAGATTGTCGCCGGGCCTCAAGCCGGTCGCTGGTATCATCAATACATCGTATTTGTCAAATTCCAGCGATTCTCTGATCAATCTGCGTATCCGCATCGCTTTGTCATAATACTTTGTATAGTTTTCCTTCGACAGTACCATCGCTCCCGCTATCGCGACGAGTTTGGAATCTATACCGAACGCTTCGGTCCGGGTCTTTGCGTACAATTCCTGCAAGTCCCTGTATCCCTGCGCCCGATACCCGAATTTGACGCCGTCGTATCGGGTTATGTTGGCGCTGAGTTCCGCTAAGCACAGTATCTGCATGACCTGTGTGCAGACCTCGAAGTATTTCAATTCACATTGGACAATATCCATTGATTCAAGGTTTGCCCCTACCATTCCGACCGACGCCGCGTTTTTTTGCCGCTGACCGTCCCCGCCGGTCATAGGATCGTCGGAACAAACCGCGTCAAATACGTTTGCCGGGAGGCCTATTCGCACCCGCCAGCCCGCGGCGCCCGAAGCGCCGCCTATCCCCGGTGCGAAAATCTCATTGCTCCGGTCGAGCATCGCGCCGTCTTTTGGGTCGTGGCCGGCGATAATTTCCAGTATTTGGAATCCTTCCTCAGGAGCTTTGCATACGACGCCGATCTGGTCCATCGACGATACGGCATGTACCAGGCCATATCTCGAGACAGAGCCGTATGTCGGGTGGATATAGTACAAACCGCGCCCCGCCGCCTGCCGCCTGATCGCCCCCGTATAGTCGTTGCAAAGCGCGAATGTGGCTTGCCCGTCGGCAACGGCGGAAACAGCGCCGGAAGAAAACCCGGAATCCGGGAATAATCCGGCGGCGCCGAATTCATCCATCTTCGTTTTTCCGATTATGGCTATCCCGGCCGATTCGAGCTTTGTCGCTACAGTCGCGTCGAGCGGCGATATGAAGTTTTCCAGAATCTTCGATCCCGCCGTCACCGGGCGGCCTTTGTGCATTATTGAATCTTCAAGCGCAGCGCGCCGCCCGTCCGGAGGGTCGCCTCCATCCGGGGGGCTGCCACCATAGTATACAACGAAATGGTCCACCTAAATCCTCCTATGCCGTCTTTATTGCTCGCAAAGAGTATTAAACCCTTTGATGTCTTCACTCGCTCGCTCATGCTCCCGCAAGCGCGGCATGGCTCTCGCTTCGTTTGACTATAAACTTCAAACTCTCGGCTCTCAGAGCGTTCCGGGCACTTGATAATACCCTTCGCATTGCTGCGGGGCATTCGCCAACAGTTCTTCCCTCGTAACGAGTTTGAGCTCGACGTCTTCGCGCAAAACGTTTTGCGTGTCAAGCGCCGTCACCAGCGGTTCCACGCCTTCCGTGCCGATACGTTCGAGCTCTGCGAAGCTTTCCGCCAGGGCGTCGAGCCGCGCGCTCAGAAGCTCCCGCTCCCCTTGCGTCAAATCAAGCGCCGCCATGGCTTCATAAGCCTTTATATCCATCAAAAACAGCCTCTCCTTCCACTGCGCGAGCCCTGGAAAAAAGTCCGGGGTCCCTGCGGGGGCCCCTAAAAAATATCATAAAATACCGCTCCCTGTCAATTATTTGGACTTTTTCTACAATTCTCTTAACCGTTTCTACAATTCTTTAAACTGTTTCTACATTTGAATATACATTTTCGAGTTTTTACGATATAATAGGCCTTGGGTGGCGAAATATGCACCCAACCACCCTTGTCGCGTAACGATAATCGATTTATGCCACACTATGATAAGGAGTTGAAAAACGTGTCTGTGCGATCCAAAGTCTATGTAATTATCATAATTGTGATCGTTATTGTCACCGCGGCAAGCTTTTTGACCAGCTTTGCTTTTGCCGGCCGAAGTCTTTCCGTCGCTACGGAAAGGGATCTGTCCTTCGCGATAGACGTGGCGGACGGACTCGTTTCCAATAAGATACAATTACTGAAAGCGAATGCGGGGGCTATGGCCGAGCGCCTGCAAAGGGTGGCTTCGGACGACGAGCTTCCGGAAATATTGAGGAACTATTTAATCACCTACGCAGAGTGTTCCGCACTGACTGTTTTTGACCGGGACGGCATCGTCTCAAGCTACGGCGCCCCCATAAGCCCGCAGGAATTGGCCGACCACAGCGAATGGATAGAAATGGCGTTTGGCGGCAAGACCATAATTACCAGTCCTTTCTACTGCGCCGGGACCGACGATTTTGTCATTCATATATACACGCCCGCAGGCGAAGACAGGGTACTGTCGCAGACGATATCGGGGCTCATATTCTGCGACCTCATTTCAGAATACAGGCTTTGGAACACCGGAAATATCTTCATGCTTGACAGCGAAGGCACGATCATTGCTGACGTGGACAGAGAGCTTGTCTTGGAAAGGCGCAACTTTATCAGGGATCTGCAAGAAAACCCGGGACAGGCCGACGAAGAAGGACGCCAAATCGCCGGTTTCTATCAGGATATGCTGTCGACATACAAAGGCGTCGGCACATATACATATCAGGGAGTGGAGCGAATCTGCTCGTTTACGCACATAACCGATTCATTGACAGGCTGGCGCGTCGCCGTGTCCGCGCCGCTCAGGGAAAGCTCGCTGTCGAACGTGCGGCAGATCCTCATATGGACGGCTTTGCTGTTTCTGGTAATATGGGCGGCTATTTCGATCGCGATTTCCGCAATTATCGTCCGGCCCTACAAAGAGCTGGAAAGCATTCATGAAACGGTCAAAACGGATAATACGCGTATGCAGGCCCTTCTGTACGCTATGCCCTTTGCATGCACATTATGGAACAAAGACCTAAAGATCTTCGACTGCAATGGCGCTGCCGTCCGCCTGCTCGGCGCGAAAGACAAGAAGGATCTGACAGAGCATTTCTACGATTTTTCTCCCGAATACCAAGCGGACGGAAGGCTGTCCGCCGACGTCTCCGAAGAGGACATCAGGCGGGCTTTCGCAGAGGGTTCCGCATTTTCCGAATGGACCCACCGGACGCTGAGCGGAGAGCTCGTCCCTACTGAGGTCTTCCTTGTGCGCATCTCCTATGGAGGCGAAGACGCGGTAGCTGCTTATGTCAGGGATATGAGCGAACAAGTGAAAAGCATGGATACGCTCAAGCAGCGCGACAATCTCCTCGGGGCGGTGTGCAACGCCACGACTGTCCTGCTTACGGCGGAAAACGACGAGACCTTCGAGTCTTCTATCATAGCCGGAATGGAAATCATAGGCCGCTGCGTGGACGCGGACTGCGTCGAGATATGGCGCAACGAAATGAGGGACGGGGAGCTTCACGCCATTCTCAGGCACTATTGGCTAAGTGAAAAACGATTGCAAACAAACAGCGGCTCCATTGTCCGCGATCTCACCTACAGCGTTTCGCCCGGATGGGAAGAGAGGCTGTCCCGGGGCGAGCTGATCAGCGGTCCTCTATCAGAGCTTTCTCCGGAAGATCAGGAATTCCTGAAGAGCATAGAATATAAGTCGCTGCTGGCGATCCCGGTGGTCATAAACGAGCGTTTCTGGGGATTTTTTGCCGTCAACGATACCAGCAAAGAACGGCACCTCCCGGATGAAGAGCTTCAAATCTTGCGTTCAGGGGCTCTGATGATAGTCAGCGCCATAGACCGCTACGACCAGGCGTCAGATATCCGCGAAGCCCATGAAAACGCGTCGCTGCTGCTGGATTCGACGCCGCTTTCCTGCCGCTTGTGGAGCAGGGATTTCCAAATCTTCGCCTGTAACGAAGAATCTCTCAAGCTCTTTAATGTGGGCGACAAGCAGGAATTGATGGACCGGTATTTCGATTTATCTCCTGAATATCAGCCTGACGGAAGCTTGTCCGACGCCAGAACCATTGAAATGCTGAAAAGAGCGCTGGATGGCGAAAAAATCGTCTTTGAGTGGATGTATCGGTCATCGGACGGCACGCCTATACCGGCCGAAGTCACACTCGTGCGAGTCCCTTACAATGGCGATTACGCAGTCGCGGGCTATTCGCGCGATTTGCGCGAGCAAAAAGAAATGATGCGGCGCATCCAGGAGGCAGTGGTGAAGGCGGAAAACGCCAATAGCGCCAAGAGCGATTTTCTGTCAAAAATGAGCCATGAGATGCGAACGCCGCTCAACGCCGTCCTTGTCCTTTCCGGGCTGAGCCTGGAAAACGACGATCTGGCCGAGGAAACCCGGTCGAATCTTGAAAAGATCTACAACTCGGGCTCCACCCTGCTCAGCACTGTCAACGACATACTTGACATTTCAAAAATCGAAGCCGGCAGGCTTGAGCTTGTGCCGATAGACTATGACGTCCCAAGCCTCATAAACGACTCTATTACGCAAAACATCCTGCGTATCGGCGAGAAACCTCTCGAGTTCAAACTGGATATATGCAGAGATTTGTATGCTTGTCTGCACGGAGACGAACTCAGGGTAAAGCAGATCATAAACAACCTGCTTTCCAACGCCATCAAGTATTCTGAAGAAGGCACGGTCATACTCAGGCTGCACTGCACGAACCCATGCGACGGCAGCATAGCAGACCACTGCCTTGCCTCAGCGGAAGATGGGACAGTCGGCATTGTCATTCAGGTCGAGGATACAGGCAGGGGCATACGCCATGAAGACTTAGCCAGCCTTTTTTCCGATTATGTGACCTTCGAAGACGTGCCCAACCAGAGGGTCGAGGGAACCGGGCTGGGGCTCCCGATCACAAAAAGCCTCGCCGAGATGATGGGCGGCTCGATTTCCGTCGAAAGCGAATATGGGAAAGGCAGCATTTTCACAGTAATTATCAAGCAAAAATGCGTATCGGACACAAGAATCGGCCAGGAAGTGGCAGACAACCTGGCAAACTTCAGCTATTCCGACAAAAAAAGAAACCGCATCACGCAGATAAACCGCGTCAGGCTTCCTTACGCGCGCGTGCTTGTCGTGGATGACAATGTGACAAACCTTGACGTCGCCAAGGGCCTGCTGAAGCTTTACGGCATGCAGATCGATTGCGTGACTAGCGGACAGCAGGCAATAAATGCCATTCGCAACAGGGAAATCAAATACAACGCGATCTTCATGGATCACATGATGCCCGGCATGGACGGGCTGGAAGCAGTCTCTTTGATACGCAAACTGGGCTCTGACTACGCGGAGAATATCCCGATAATAGCCCTTACCGCAAACGCCGTCGTCGGCAACGAGGAAATGTTTTTGAAAAACGGATTTCAGGCTTTTCTCTCGAAACCTATAAACATCATGCGGCTCGACGAGGTCATAAGGCATTGGGTAGGTAATGCGGACCGGGAAAAAGAGTTCTTGAGCTCGCAGATCGCGCCGTATGAGCAGATCGCGCCGGACGAGCAGATCGCGCCGGACGAGATCGATGCGGATATTTTCGACAAGATAAAGATAAGAGGGTTGTACACACAGGACGGCCTGGACCAATTCGGCGGCGACGCGGAATCATATCTGGCGATCCTCCGCTCTTACGCCGTGAACACGAAGCCATTGCTGGACAAGGCGGCTGCAGTGACTGAGGAGACCCTCGCTGACTACGCAATTACGGTTCATGGCGTGAAAGGCTCGAGCCGCAGCATCGGGGCCAGGCCGGCGGGCGATTTCGCTGAGGATCTGGAACACGCGGCAAAAGAAGGGAACTTCAAATTCATCGAGGACAACAATGAATCATTCATCAATTTTATCAGAACCCTGATCAGAGACATCGAAAGGGTATTGGAAATATTCGGCGCTGATGAGCTTTAAGGCGAAAACGGCTGCCATTGGGGCGTCGTGATGAAGACCCGGCTTCGGGTACGCATTGCGGCGCCTTATCGTCTCTTGGATACTTTCTCCAGAATTCGCATTGCTTTTTTGTAATTGTCCTTTTTATTCCTGTACAGAAGCTTTTCATCCGTCGGTTCGAAGCCGCACGCCCTGTAAATATTCACCGCTTTATAGCTCCATGTCTGCGTCTTCAGGAACAGCGGGCCCTCGCCTTCGAGCTCTATCAGCAGCTCCGTCGCGCGCGATATCAGCGCCTTCCCCAATCCGAGCCCCTGTAACTCCGGGTCGACTCCGACCCATTGCAGCCACGGGCGGCGCTGTCCCTCGACTATGGACCACCACGCCGTCGCGGTCGCGACTTTCCTTCCGTCGCCGTTTTCAATAAACAAGCAACGGCGGCTGAGTTCGTCCGGGTATGGCGCGAACTTTTCCTTAAAATGCATCAGAGCGGCGAATTCGCTGTCAAACTCAAGCACGGACGTCTCTATCACGGCCCAGCTTTGATCGTCGCCGTCTCCGTAAAGCGAAAACCCGAACCCGTTCGGCAACGTGGATTTCGCCGGCGGCGGACCTGCCTCCCTGCGCATATAGAACACAACGTGGGGCACGCTTTTATCCAACATATATTGCACCTCCGGCGCCTTGACCCTCCAGGCATCGCTTCAGCAAGCGCGGCATGGCGTTCGCTTCGTCCGGTCATTCCCTCGCAAGCGTGGCATGACGCTCGCTTCGTTCGACAATAAACTACCACTTCAAAGCCAATATGTCAAAAGTTGAATTTGATATTGCCACGCTCCGCTGTTTGTGATAATATCAACCGGATAATTGGAGGTGGCCTGGTTGAGCGATGTATATTTGATACTTGAAAACGGCGTCGTTTTCAAGGGGCGGACGTTCGGGCATGACGGCGAGGCCGTCGGGGAGCTGGTTTTTTCGACAGGAATGACAGGCTATATGGAAACCCTTGCCGACCCCGCCTATTATGGGCAAATCGTTCTTCAGACATTCCCGCTGATCGGCAATTACGGCGTTATCCCGAATGATTTCGGCCCCGGCCCGATACATTTGAAAGCGTATATCGTCAGAGATTGGTGTCAAGAACCTTCAAATTTCAGAAGCGAAGGGAATCTTGATTCTTTTTTATATGAAAAGAAGATCCCGGGCCTGTGCGGCATAGATACGCGCGCGCTGACGCGCATCATACGCGACAACGGGACAATGAATGCCATGATCTCCAAAACTCCGGACCTAAGCGACGGGCAGTGGGCGGCCCTGCGCGGATACAAGGTCGCCAATGCCGTGGCGGCGGTTGCGAAATCGAAAGTCGAGAATAGCAGCCCCGGTACTGCGCGAGGCCTTCAACCCCATCCGGATCCGGGCGCCGGCTCCATTGGCAGCGGAGCAGATGGAACAACATACAATGTGGCGCTGCAGGATTTCGGAAATGCGTTCAAATTGGCCGACGGGCTTTCGGCCAACGGCTGCCGCCCCACCGTCTTCAGCTACAATGCGACCGCTGATGAGATCCTGGCGGCAAAACCGGATGGCATTGTGCTGTCCGGCGGGCCCGGCGATCCTGCCGAAAACGCCCGATTGATCGCCGAAATAAAAAAGCTGAGCGGCAGCGGCGTCCCTATCCTCGCCGTCGGGCTTGGGCATCAGATGCTCGCGCTGGCTCGCGGAGCGAAAACCATAAAGCTCCAGTCCGGGCATCGCGGTTCCAACCAGCCGGTATCGATTCCGGGCACGCCGAGAGTTTTCGCGACTGCCCAGAACCATGGATACGCTGTCGATCCGGACTCCCTGCCCGGCTGCGCCGCCGTGAGCTACGTCAACTCAAACGACGGGACTTGCGAAGGCGTCAAGTACGAAGATATTCCGGCGTTTTCCGTGCAGTTTGACCCGACGGACGAAGTTTTCAGGGAATACGCATCGCTGCTGATGCAGCGCCAAGGAAAGGACTATTTCAATGCCGCTGAATAAGGATATAAAGAAGGTCATGGTCATAGGCTCCGGCCCCATTGTCATAGGACAGGCGGCAGAATTCGATTACGCCGGGACGCAAGCTTGCCGCGCCCTGCGCGAGGACGGCATCGAAATCGTGCTGGTGAACTCAAATCCCGCGACAATCATGACCGATAACCAAATGGCCGACAGAATATATATTGAGCCGCTGACCATCCTTGTTTTGGAGCGGATAATAAAAAAAGAAAAACCGGACAGCCTGCTGTCGACGCTCGGAGGGCAAAACGGGCTGACGCTTTCGATGCAGCTCGCAAAATCAGGTTTTCTTGAGAAACACAACGTGCGCCTCCTGGGCGCCGATCCCGAAACAATAGATAAGGCAGAGGACAGGCAGATATTCAAAGACACGATGATGAGCATAGGCCAGCCCATCATACCGTCCAAGGTCGTTACCGACGCCGAAGGCGCCATTGAATTCGCAAACGAGATCGGCTTTCCGCTCATCATCCGCCCCGCTTTCACGCTTGGCGGCACCGGCGGCGGCATGGTCAATAACATGGACGAGCTCGTCGAAATCGCCGCCAACGGATTGAGAATGTCGCCGATAGGGCAAATCCTCGTGGAACAATCTGTCGCGGGATGGAAAGAGATCGAATTTGAAGTCATGCGCGACGCCGTGAATAACGCCATAACAGTATGTTCGATGGAAAACGTCGACCCTGTCGGGGTCCACACGGGCGACAGCATCGTAATAGCTCCGGCGGTCACGCTTGCCGACAAGGAATATCAGATGCTGCGCCGGGCAAGCCTCGACATAGTCAACGCGCTGGGCGTCGAAGGCGGCTGCAATGTCCAGCTCGCGCTGGAGCCGGGCAGTTTCGAGTATAGGGTCATCGAGGTCAACCCCCGCGTGTCCCGCTCGTCGGCGCTGGCGTCAAAAGCGACCGGTTTCCCGATCGCCAAGGTTGCCACAAAAGTCGCCATCGGCTACACGCTCAGCGAGATAAAAAACGAGGTCGTCGGAAAAAGAGCCAGCGCCTGCTTTGAGCCGGCTATCGATTATGTCGTCGTCAAGTTCCCGAAATGGCCGTTCGACAAATTCGTATACGCGAAACGCGCGCTTGGCACGCAGATGAAAGCAACCGGCGAGGTCATGGCTATCGGAACGACGTTTGAGGAAGCTATGATGAAGGCTGTTCGCGGCGCCGAAATCGGCAAGGATTGTTTTATCGACAAGATTTGCGAAAGCCAGGACATTGAGACGGTAAAGTCGCGCCTCCACGACTGCACGGACGAACGGATATTCGTCATATACGAGGCTATCCGCCGGGGCGTCGCGATCGACGAAATATATGATATAACGAAAATCGACCGCTGGTTCCTGCACAAGATGAGAAATGTCGCGATGATGGAAAAAGCGCTCCGCTGCGGGGCGGCGCAAGAGCCGACGGCGCAAGAGCCGATGGCGCAAGAGCCGACGGCGCAAGGACAGATGGCGCAAGAGCCGATGGCGCAAGGGTCGGCGACGCAAGGGTTGAATCTCAGCAAAAAGAATACGGAATATGAGACCGAGATCGAGAGCCCTCCGCCCGGCGGCAGCCCGGAAAAGATAGACCCGGAAATATATTTGCAGGCAAAGCGCATGGGCTGGCTTGATTCTACCATAGAGCGCCTGTCGGGAAAAAAGGTCGGCAACCCGCGCCGTGCCGCGTACAAAATGGTGGATACTTGCGCCGCCGAATTCGCCGCAGAGACGCCGTATTTCTATTCGACGTTCGACGACGAAAACGAGGCGGAGGAGTTCAAGCGCGAACTTGGAGCCAAAAAAGCGGCGGCTTCCCTGAATGGAGAGCGGAGACAGGATATCGGCGAGCCGGGGGGCGAAACAAACGGCGGACCGGGCTATGAGGACAACAAGACTGTCATAGTTTTCGGTTCGGGCCCTATACGCATAGGCCAGGGCATCGAATTCGACTATGCCTCCGTCCACTGCGTCTGGGCGCTGAAAAACGCCGGATACGACGTCGTCATTGTCAACAACAACCCGGAAACGGTTTCGACCGATTTCGACACCGCCGACAGGCTTTATTTCGAGCCGCTGACCAACGAGGATGTATGGCACATAATCGAAACGGAAAAGCCATATGCAGCCGTCGTCGCGTTCGGAGGCCAGACGGCTATCAAGCTGACCGCCTTCCTGCACAAGAAAGGCGTCAGAATACTTGGCACGTCGCCCGCCAATATCGACGCGGCCGAAGACCGCGAATTATTCGACAAGCTTCTTGAGGAACTGAACATACGACGCCCCGTCGGCGATACAGTAAAAACGGCTGAAGAGGCTGTTTCCGTAGCGGAACGCATAGGGTATCCCGTACTGATGCGCCCGTCTTACGTGCTTGGCGGGCAGAATATGATAATCGCGTTTTCGGAAGATGACATCCGCGAGTATATGGAGATAATACTCCGGCAAACGCTCGAAAATCCGGTGCTCATCGACAAATATCTTGCGGGCACGGAGCTTGAGGTCGATGCTATCTGCGACGGCAAGGACACGCTTATTCCCGGCATAATGGAACACGTGGAGCGAGCCGGCGTCCATTCCGGGGACTCGATCGCGGTCTATCCGGCATGGAACGTCGACGACAGGATGTGCGAAAGGATAATCGACCACACCAAGAGGCTCGCGGAGGCGCTGGGCGTCATCGGGATCGTCAATATCCAATATCTCATAAGCGAGGGCGATTTGTATGTCATCGAGGTCAATCCCCGGTCGTCGCGCACCGTCCCCTATATCAGCAAAGTCACAGGCGTGCCGATGATAGATCTCGCCACGCGCTGCCTGCTAGGGGAAAAACTGGCCGATTTGGGTTTCGGTGTCGATCTTTACAAGCAACCACCCTATGTCGCGGTAAAAGTCCCGGTGTTTTCGTTTGAAAAACTGGGCAATGTCGATACGCAGCTCGGCCCCGAAATGAAGTCGACAGGCGAGGCGCTGGGCATCGCGTCCACGCGCGAGGAGGCCCTATACAAAGGGATGCGCGCGGCCGGGTATAAGATGAATAAAAAAGGCGGGATCTTTATTTCTGTGCGAAATCCCGACAAAGCTCAGATAATACATGTCGCGGGGAAATTCGCAAAGCTGGGTTTCGATATTTACGCGACCAGCGGGACTGCGGAGAGGCTCAGAAGCATCGGCCTCGACGCGGTATCCGTGGGAAAAATACACAAAAGCGAGGACAACATCCTTCCGCTCATCGAGAGCGGAAAAATAAGCTATGTCATATCAACTTCCACAAAAGGCCGCGACCCGGACCGCGATAGCGTCAAGATCCGAAGAAAAGCCGTCGAGCGCAGCATCCCGTGCCTGACATCGGTGGATACGGCGGACGCGATTGCGGATTGCCTGCTTAGCAAATACTGGGATACGACGATAGAGCTGGTCGACATAAACCACATGCGTCCCTGCAAGCGGGCTTTGAAGTTTACGAAAATGCAGACTTGCGGCAACGACTATATATATTTCAACTGCCTGGACTTGGAGACCGGAATAACCGACCCGGAGAGCCTGAGCATACGCCTCTCCGACCGCCACTACGGCATAGGCGGCGACGGCGTAGTTCTTATAGAGCGCTCTGAAAGGGCTGACGCGTCAGTCAGCATATACAACATGGACGGTACGCCGGGCGGCGTCGGCGGAAACGCCTTGCGCTGCGTTTGCAAGTACCTTTACGACGAGGGGATAATACCAAAGCCGGAGATGCATATAGAGATGGACGGCGTCATAAGGCGCATGAGAGTCTACACGACCGGAGGCAAGGTCTCCACGGTCACGGCGGACATGGGGAGAGTCGAATTCACGCCTGCCCTGGTACCCGTAGACCTTGGCGGCAGCAGGGTCATAAGCATGCCTGCCAAAATCGCGGGCCGCAATTTCTCTATAACATGCCTTTCTGTCGGGAACCCGCATTGCGTGGTATTCGGCGAGGACGTGAAGAGCCTCGACCTGGAAGAGATCGGCCCGCTGTTTGAGCACGCTCCGATATTCCCAGAGCGCGTCAATACTGAATTTGTGATGGTTCTGGACGAAACGACGCTTTTCGTACGTGTCTGGGAGCGCGGGAATGGCGAGACTCAGGCCTGCGGCACAGGCGCTTGCGCGGCGGCGGTCGCGGCTGTCGAAAACGGTTTTTGCAAAAAGGATACGGACATTACGGTAAAGCTGCTGGGCGGAGATTTGACGATACGCTATGCGGACGACAGGGTTTACATGACCGGCAGCGCCACCAAATGCTTCGACGGCGTCATCGAGATCTAGCGCTACGAATAGCAAATTTGTAAAATTTAATCATGTCTAGTACCATTTTGTAGAAAATAGTGTATAATAAGAGCAGAAATGCGCCATCGGCAGGCGGCGAGCGCCATAATCCCGGCTGCTCAATCAAAACTGAAAGGGGTGGAATATGTCAGGCCTTGGTTTTTCCCAGGATCTTCCGGTCTACCTGTTTCATCAAGGTACGAACTACCGTTCATATAATTTCTTTGGCTGCCGGTTCGACTCCGAAACCGGAATGGCGATTTTTCGCATGTGGGCGCCGGGCGCAAAATCTGTCCATGTTGCAGGCGATTTCAATGACTGGTCCACTGACGCAAATCCTATGTCGCGAATTTCAGACGGCGGCATATGGGAGGCTGCGATAGAGGGCGTATGGCCCGAACAGCGGTATAAATATGCCGTTGTTTCCGGTCGCGACAAGCGCATTTTGAAAGCTGACCCTTTTGCGTTTTTCTCTGAGACCGAGGGGCAAACCGCGTCGATCGTGTTTGACCTAAACGGCTATGAATGGGGCGATCGCAAGTGGTTGAACGCTGCCAGTCAGAGGAACTTCTATGATAGTCCTATAAACATATACGAAGTCCATCTGGGTTCTTGGATGAGAGCCGAGGATGGGAGGCCTTTCAGCTACACGCAGACGGCAGAAAAGCTCATACCCTATGTCCGCGAAATGAACTACACCCATATTGAGCTGCTTCCGGTAATGGAGCACCCATTCGGAGGCTCATGGGGGTACCAGATAACCGGATACTACGCGCCGACTTCCCGCTATGGATCTCCGCATGACTTCATGAAATTCGTCGACTTGTTCCATCAAGCCGGGATCGGAGTGATACTCGACTGGGTTCCGTCGCACTTCCCTAAAGACGAACACGGGCTTATCGAGTTTGACGGAGGCTGCCTGTATGAGTGCCACGGGGAAGACAGGATGGAAAACCGCGATTGGGGGACGCGCTGCTTTGATTTCGGGCGCACAGAAGTACAGTCATTCCTGATCTCGAACGCCCTGTTCTGGTTCGACTTATACCACGCGGACGGTTTGCGGGTCGACGCCGTCAGCTCTATGCTGTACCTCGATTATGGAAGAAAACCCGGCGAGTGGACGCCAAACAGCAAAGGCGGCAACGAAAATCTCGACGCGATAGCGTTTCTCAGGAAAATGAACGCTGCCGTTTTTGAGGCTTTCCCCCATGCTATGATGATAGCGGAGGAATCGACCGCCTGGCCGCTGGTCACAAAGCCTATCGAAAGCGGCGGGCTTGGTTTCAACTTCAAGTGGAACATGGGCTGGATGAACGATATGCTTGAATATACAAGCGTCGACCCTATCTACAGAAAAGGCGTCCATGACAAGATCACTTTTTCGTTCTTGTACGCATTCAGCGAAAATTTCATCCTTCCGCTCTCGCACGACGAAGTCGTCCATGGCAAAAAGTCGCTGCTTAACAAGATGCCGGGAGAGTACGAGATGAAATTCGCGGGGCTGCGCGCTTTTCTTGGCTATATGATAACTCACCCGGGCAAGAAGCTCACGTTCATGGGCGCGGAATTCGGGCAGTTTCGGGAATGGGACACAGATTCCGGGCTTGACTGGCTTCTGCTCGATTATCCGATGCACAATAATCTAAGCAACTATGTCCGCCGGATCAATGCTTTCTATCTGGCAACGCCCGCGCTTTGGGAGATCGATTTTTCATGGGAAGGCTACCAGTGGATAAGCGCGACCGACAGCGACAATAATATTATCGCGTTTTACCGCACGGACAGAGAAGAAGGCAAGATCGTCGTCGTGGTAAACTTCGCGCCTGTGGTAAGGCACGGGTATCGCATCGGCGTCCCCGAAAAAGGCGTATATGAGGAAGTATTCAACTCCGACCTTCCGGAGTACGGAGGATGGGGCAATATAAACGGGCCTGTCATCACAGAAGGCGTCCAAATGCATGGTCTGGATCAGAGCATTAGTATAACCGTGCCGCCGCTGGCGATGATATGCCTGAAAATCAAAAGCGAGGAGAAAGCGGAAGTGTCATTGCCAAAAAAAGAGAAAGTCGCGGCCAAGCATGCCCGGGCATGACCAAACGAGCAAAGATTTCGGCATTTTCGCTATAGTGACCATCTGCCGATTCTTAAGATAAGGAGTGTTAATCCAAATGGCGCTATCAGAGCATAAAGAATGCATAGCGATGCTTCTGGCGGGCGGAAGAGGTTCGCGATTGAAATCGCTCACAGAGCAGATCGCAAAACCCGCCGTCACATTCGGGGGGAAGTACAGGATAATCGACTTCCCGCTGACCAACTGCGTGCACTCGGGCATCGACACGGTCGGCGTCATGACCCAGTACCAGCCGCTTCTTCTGCACGACTACATCGGCAAAGGGCAGCACTGGGACCTTGATACGCTGCATGGCGGGGTTTCGATACTGCCGCCGCATAGCAAACCGGGCAGCACCGCCTGGTATGGCGGGACTGCCAATGCCGTCTACCAGAACCAGAACTTCATCGAGAGGTTCACCCCGGAGTATGTGCTCATCCTTGCCGGCGACCACGTATATAAAATGAATTACTCAACCATGCTTGACTATCATAAATCAGTCAATGCAGACTGCACCATCGCTGTGATAGAGGTGCCTATCAAGGATGCGAGCCGGTTCGGGATCATGAATACCGACAAGGACGGCAGCATAACGGAGTTTGAGGAAAAACCGGAGAATCCGAAAAGCAACCTCGCGTCCATGGGCATATATATTTTCAACTGGCGCGTTTTGAAGATGTTTCTGTACGAGGATGAAAAGAATTCCGATTCGTCGCACGATTTCGGCAAAGACGTCATTCCCAGCATGCTAAGGGCCGGTCTGAGGCTGTTCGCCTACAATTTTGACGGCTACTGGAAGGACGTCGGCACGGAGGAGAGCCTTTGGTCGGCAAACATGGATCTGCTGGACGATCTGCACCTTGGTTTCAAGGGGTGGAACATCCTTTCGAGAACTGCCGGGATGCCGCCGCATTTCATAGCCCCTACGGGCAGCATAAAGAATACCCTCATCACCGAAGGATGCGAAGTCTATGGCAGCGTCGAGAACAGCATCCTATCGGTCGGCGTCATCGTAGAGGAAGGCGCCGCGGTCAGGGACAGCGTCATCATGGAAAATGTGCGCATATGCAAGAATGCCATAGTCGATTACACGATACTGGACGAAGGAACAGTCGTAAACGAGGGCGCAAGAGCCGGCGAACCGCTCGGAGAAGGCGGAAAACTGACGGTCTACTCACGCGGAAGCATTATCAGCAAGTAAAAAACAAAAGGCAACAACAGGCAATTCCGGATCACTGAAACCGTAATCTGCGCATTATTATCGTAGGGCGGCGGGAGTCGAACCCTATGCTGCTTAAGGAGGTCCCATAACCATGTACGCTGGATTGTGTCTTTCCGATCCGCACCCGGACCGCGCAGGGGATGGAAACCCTATTCGGACGCTTTCGGCCGCGCGTTTTACCGGGCGTTACCGTTTAGTGGATTTTACCCTTTCCAATATGGTAAATTCGGGGATATTTACCATAGGCATGATTCTCAACAGCCATTATCAATCGCTTATCAGCCACATAGGCATGGGCAAGGAATGGGATCTCGCCCGCAAAACCGGCGGCGTGACATTCTTCCCCCCCTATCTGGCGGACGAGCGCCAATCCGTCAATAACGAGCTGGACGGCCCCTTGCAGCGGGCCATGGAATTTTTGCGCTTGTCAAATACTGAATACATCATCCTTGCCGACAGCAGCGTTGTGTACAACATGGATTACAGGGCGGCGGCGGACGCTCACAGGAAAAGCGGCGCTGACATAACTGCCATATATGCAAAGAAACAGATCACTCCGGGCGAGCTTGACCAGTCGGTCGTTTTTGACGTCGCATCCAACGGCCGCATCACGGGCGTCGGGAAGGCTCCTCATTCGGACGGCCCGCTGAATGTTTCGCTGGGCGCGTATATTATTCCGAAAGCGCACTTTATCCAACTGGTCGCCGACGAGAGGAATTGCGGCATGCTGCGTTTTTCGCGAGTTTTGATCGCGGGCGCGCTGGAGCGGCTTAAAGTATTCGCGTACGAGTTTCGCGGCTACACGGCGCAAATATGCTCGGCCGAAACATTCTATCATTACAACATGGAAATGCTCGACACCAAAAAAAGGGACTCGCTGTTCAGCTTCGAGGGCCGTCATATCTCTACGACCCGAAGAGACTCGCTGCCTACGAAATATGGCAGGAACGCAGATATAAGAAACTCTATAATCTCTGATGGCTGCCGGATAGAGGGTTCCGTAATCAACAGCGTCGTATGCAGGAATGTCGAGGTCGGAGTTGGCGCAGTCGTCAAGAACTGCGTTGTGCAGGACTATACTCAGGTGGGAAAAAATGCGGAGCTCGATTATGTCATAGTAGACCGCGACGTAATTGTTTCGGAAAATTGCAAAATGGTTGGGTGCCTTTCTTATCCGGTGTATATCGGTCAGGGCAAAGTAATTTAGCGGGGAGGTTTGGCTTATATGGGAAAAAGTAAAAAATTGAAAATTCTTCATGCTGTTTCCGAGGTAGTCCCCTTTATGGCTACAGGCGGCATGGGCCAGGTTGCGGGGGCTTTGTCTGACGCGCTTGCCAGAAACAATCCTAATATGGACGTTCGCGTCGTCGCGCCACTGTATTCGGAGTTCCGCGACAAATATGAGCCGCATATGAAGTTTTTGGGCGAGACGCAAGTCCAGCTGGCCTGGCGGACGATCTATTGCGGAATCTCTGAGCTGGTCAGCGACAAGGTGACATTCTATTTCGTCGACAACCGGCACTATTTCGACAGAAAACAGGCATACGGCTATTATGACGATGGCGAGAGGTTCGCCTATTTCTGCAAAGCTGTGTTCAAGGTCATCGAAAAGTCGGGTTTCGTCCCCGACGTGATACACGCCCACGACTGGCAGACGGCTTTGGTGCCTATTTACAAAAAAACCCATTATGCCGGGATATATGACGATATTGGAACGGTTTTCACGATACACAACATGGAATATCAGGGGAAATACGCAAAAGACACCGTCTACGACGTTTTTGACCTTATGAATGAACACGTAGGGCTTGTCGAATATGACAATTGCCTCAATCTGATGAAAGGCGCCATCGTCTGCGCCGACAGGATAACGACTGTCAGCCCGTCATACGCGAACGAGGTCCGTTCCGGCGGCGGGTACGGGCTTGACGCTATAATCAACGAAAACGCGTACAAGCTCAGCGGCATCATCAACGGCATAGATACGGGTTTGTACGATCCGTCTGTAGACCCGCTTCTGGAGCAGAATTACTCGGCGGATTCGCTAAAGGGCAAGGCCGCGAATAAAAGAGTGCTCCAGAACCTGTTCAACCTTCCAAAGGAACCCCGCAAGATGATGCTCTGCATCGTTTCCCGCCTTGTATCGCACAAGGGCATAGACCTGGTTACATATCTTATGGACGATTTGCTTAAGATGGATATCCAATTCCTGCTGCTGGGCACCGGAGAGCATAACTATGAGCTGTTCTTTGAGGAGATGGCTTTGCGGCATCCTGACAAAGTAGCCGTCAGCATCGCTTTCAATCCTGAGATCGCAGGCAAGATATACGCGGGCGCAGACGTGTTTCTTATGCCGTCGCGCAGTGAACCGTGCGGGTTGTCGCAGATGATAGCATGCCGCTATGGCACGATACCTATCGTCCGCAAAACCGGCGGGCTCGGCGACACTATCCAGGATTGCCGCCTGGGTTCCGGCAACGGTTTTGTCTTCGAAGACTACAGCGCGGGCGCGTTGCTGGAAACGATACGCCACGCCAACGATCTGTATACTTATCACGAAGATAACTGGAATGATCTAATGCGCGAGGCGATGAAATTTGATTTCAGCTGGGACATCTCCGCCCGTGAATACGCAAATCTCTATATTGAGCTGGGAGCTGGGAATTAGGAATGCTGTACATTTTCGACGAGAACGACGAGTATTTCAGATCGCCCGGCGGGGCTTTCGCTGCGCCGGGAACGCTGGTCCTGAGGATAAAGACGCGGCGCGGAGAGTCTGCGCACGCGAGCGTATGCCTGTATCCGGACGGCGGCGGGGCCACGGAAACCATCATGGACCTTGCCGGCGTCACGGGCGTCTACGACATATACAAATGTGAACTCAAGATCGAATCGCCCGGGCTATACTGGTATCATTTTACGATATATCCGAACGAAGGCGAAGCCATCAATGTCCCGGAAAACCCCGGCGGCGGATTCCAGATAACTGTTCACGCCCCTGTCGCGAATAATCCGCAGTGGCTCCGGGGAGGCCTTATCTATCACATATTCGTAGACAGATTCAACCGCGGCGTCCTAAATGCGAAACCGGCAATTGCGAGCGAACTGTCAGGCGCATCGCAAAGGCTTGGGGCGGCATACAGGCAGGACTGGGGCGGTTGCCCGTACTTTTTGCCTGATGACGAAGGAACAGTGCGCAACAACGACTTCTTTGGCGGGAATATATATGGTATAATTGAAAAGCTTCCGTATCTGGAGCAACTGGGCGTGACATGCATATATTTAAGCCCGGTTTTTGAAGCGGCGTCCAACCATAAGTACGATACCGGCGATTATATGAAGGTTGACCCGGCTTTCGGAAACGACGAGGCTCTTGAAATTCTGTGCGCCGAAGCCGCGAAGCGCGGCATGAAGGTGATACTCGACGGAGTCTTCAACCATGTCGGCTGCGACAGCCGTTATTTCAATAAGTACGGCGGATATGATAATCCGGGGGCATGCCAGGGCGAGCAGTCGCCGTATTACGGCTGGTTCACATTTTTCCCCGACGGCAAATACGAGGCATGGTGGGGCATACGGCTTCTTCCCGCTATCAAAAAAAGCTCGGAGAGCTACATCGAATTCATTTGCGGGGAGAACGGGGTCATATCCCACTGGATGAAAAAGGGCGTTTCCGGCTGGCGGCTTGACGTCGTGGACGAACTCCCTGACGTATTCCTGGATCCGCTTTGCGAGGCAGTCAAGAGGGAGAACAGCGAAGCCGCCATCATCGGAGAGGTTTGGGAGGATGCGTCGAACAAGATAGCTTACGACGTCCGCCGGCGCTACTTCCTCGGCGGGCAGCTCGACAGCGTAACGAATTACCCGCTCATGAACGCCATAGTAGCATGCGTCAAGGAGGGCAAAGTCGAACAGCTTGCCTGCGCTATGGATGATTTCTGCAAGAATTATCCCGCCCATGTACTTGATTCGCTAATGAATATACTTGGCACGCACGATACTGTGCGCATACTTACGGCTCTCAGCGATACGCGCCTCCCGGAGGGCAAAGAGGCGACGTCAGTATTCCGCCTGACGGACGAGCAGCTTGCGCTTGCGAAAAAGCGGCTGAAACTCGCCTCAACGCTGCAGTTCACGCTGCCCGGCGTCCCGTGCGTCTATTACGGGGACGAGGCCGGAATGGAGGGCGGCGCGGACCCGTTCAACAGACGGTGCTACCCTTGGGGCGACGAGGACCGGGATCTGATAGCGTGGTATATGATACTCTCGCGCTTACGGAGCGAGCACGGATGCTTCAAGGATGGCAAATATGAACTCGTCGAGGCGCGCGCCGGCTTGTTTGCTTTTACGCGCGGACATGGGGCGCAGCGCATCCTTGTCGCCGTAAATACTTCGCCCGGCGACAGGCTCATTTTGGCGGATGGTTTCAATTACAGCCTTTTTGATAGCGAATACGTCGGCGAACTGGCCGTAAAGGCAGGAGAAGCAAGACTTTTTTCCGTTTCCAATTCATAACTGAAAGGTGCTCCAATCGTATGAATTTACTTGATAAAGACGTTTTTTCAACATTATTTATCGACAAGCTCGAGGCAGTGCGCGGCGTCCAGGTCGATGAAGCAAAGGCCGAAGACTGCTATTACGCGCTTTCATATCTGATAAGAGAGCAGATAATGAAGCAATGGACCCAGACTGCCCAGCGCAATTATAAAAAAGACAAAAGAAAGCAGGTTTTCTATTTTTCGCTGGAATTCCTTCTTGGGAGAATGCTGAAGAGAAACCTTTACGCGCTGGGTCTCTGCGACATTTGCGAGGAAACGCTCAAAAGCCTCGGGATCAAGATTGAAGACGTTTATAACATAGAGCTCGATCCGGGGCTGGGCAATGGCGGGCTGGGGAGGCTTGCCGCCTGCTTCATGGACTCGCTCGCGTTTTTGGGCATTCCCGGAAACGGGTGCAGCATCCGGTACAAATACGGATTGTTCGAGCAGAAGATCATCGACGGCTATCAGGTCGAGCTGCCTGACAACTGGCTGAAAAACGAGGCGGTCTGGGAAATAAAAAAGCCGCATAAAGCCGTTCTGATAAAATTCTACGGAAATATACGCCAGGAGAATCAGCAAGACAGGATGTGGTTCTTCCACGAGAATTATGAATCCGTCATTGCGATGCCGTATGACTTGCCTATAGCGGGCTACGGGAGCGGGAACGTCAACACGCTGCGGCTGTGGAGCGCGGAATCCCTGCAACAATTCGATTACGGCTCATTCTCCAGCGGGGATTATTTGAACGCCGTTTCGCGCAAATACTCCGCCGAAGCGATTTCGGAAGTCCTTTACCCCGACGATTCAAACTACCAAAACCGCATGCTCAGGCTCAAGCAGCAGTATTTCTTCGTCTCCGCCGGCATACAGAGCATACTCGCGCACTACAGAAAGCATTACGGAGACATCAGGAGGCTTCCCGAATTCATCGCGATCCATATCAATGACACGCATCCGGCGCTCGCGGTTCCGGAGCTCATGCGGATACTGCTGGACGACGAGGGTTTGGAATGGGACGAAGCGTGGGACATAACCGTCAGGACTATTTCATATACGAACCATACCATACTGCCTGAAGCGCTGGAGAGGTGGCCCATCGATTCATTCTCTGAGCTGCTGCCTCGGATATACATGATCGTTGAGGAAATAGACCGCCGGTTCATCGAATTTCTCAATAAGCAGCGTGGCGCCGACAAAGAAAAAATAGCAAACATGGCCATACTGTCGAAGGGCGACATTTCCATGGCTTATCTGGCGATAGTGGGCAGCCATGCAGTAAACGGAGTCGCCAAGGTACACAGCGCGCTGCTGAAAAAAGAGCTTTTCCCGGGATTCTACGAAGTATTCCCGGAGCGCTTCAGCAACAAGACAAACGGCATTTCCCACAGAAGATGGGTACATATCGCCAATAATCGCCTTAGCTCGCTTATCTCTGATGCGATACGCGAGGATTGGGTCAAAGACCCGCTGAAGCTGCGCCTGCTCGAAGAAACCGGAGCGGTGAACGACAGTTCATTCCTCGCGGAGATGCGGGCGATCAAGCGCGAGAACAAAGTCCTGTTGTCGAAAATAATCTATGACAGCAACGGCGTCAGAATCAATCCCGACTCCATTTTCGACGTGCAGGTAAAAAGGATACACGCGTATAAACGGCAACTGCTCCTGCTGCTTTACATAATCGACCTGTATTATTCGGTCATTGACGACCCTTACCGGGATATCATCCCCATAACTTTTATTACCGCCGGCAAGGCCGCCCCCAGCTATCACTTTGCCAAAGAGGTGATAAAGCTGATTTCGGTCGTGGCGGACAAAATCAATAACGATCCGCGCGTCAAGGATCGCATCAAGGTCGTGTTTCTGGAAAACTACCGCGTATCGCTCGCCGAGAGGATTTTCCCGGCGTCCGATCTGAGCGAGCAGATTTCGACCGCGAGCATGGAGGCGTCCGGCACGGGCAATATGAAATTCATGATGAACGGCGCAGTTACGATCGGTACGCACGACGGGGCGAACATCGAGATTTTTGACGCTGTCGGCAAAGATAACTGCATACCTTTCGGGCTCACGGTACCGGAGGTTCTCGAGATATACAAAACCCACAGCTACAACAGCCGTGAGTTTCTTGCCGACAACCCGCGCCTACAGCGAATCATATACGATTTCATAAATTCTCATCCGGTCGAGGCGGGGCACGCGGAATTCCCGTATATATACGATTCGCTCACGGCGTCAAACGACCAGTTTTTGGTCATGAAGGATTTTGACGCATATTTGGAAGCGCACAAAAAAGCGGAAAGCCTGTATAAAGACACGGACAAATGGTCGCGCATGGCGGCTATGAATATTGCGCACTCAGGGATATTCGCGAGCGACGAAACGATCAAAAAGTACGCGAGCGAGATTTGGCACGCATAAAGCGGCGGGATGAGAGGCAAAACCAGCTATGATGAGATTAAAGAATCAGTTTCCCCGGTCATCCGGGGTTCTGCTTCCCGTGACAATGCTTCATGGGCCTTTCGGCATTGGCGTGATCAGCGCGGAGGCGATGGAGTTCATAGATTTTCTGCATGACGCCGGTTTTCGCGCTTGGCAGGTCTTGCCGCTCGAAAACACCGGTATTTCCTTTTCTCCGTATAAATGCATATCGGCGTTCGCGGGCGAACCAATGCTGATAGACCCCAGAGCCCTGCTAGGAATGGGGCTTATCACACCGGAAGAAATGTCGGAGCGAGCCGCTGGTATGAGCGATGGCGACATTGATTATGAGCTTGTGCGACAGAAACAAATGGTTCTTCTGAGGACTGCTTTTTCCAGGCTCAGCGGCAAGCCATATTCGAAATACAAACCGTTCTGGCTGGACAGTTATGCCCTGTATATGGCTGTCAGGCATAGTTTTGGCGATACTCCGTGGTATGAGTGGCCGGATGAAGGTTTGCGCAATTGCGATCCCGGCGCCTTGAAGGCATTCGAGGCGAAGATGGGCAAGGAAATTGAGCTGCATAAATTCATACAGTGGCTTTTTGATCTGCAATGGAGCAAGCTGAAGGAATACGCCAACGCGCGCGACGTATCGATCATCGGCG
>Ga0082212_10001674_pt1 | contig 32591 bp, 25 predicted proteins | sample TergutNt197P3_FD_71548 | JGI IMG/M metagenome (GOLD analysis project Ga0082212, IMG submission 71548) | Neocapritermes taracua P3 segment gut microbial communities from Petit-Saut dam, French Guiana - Nt197 P3 | ecosystem: Host-associated > Arthropoda: Insects > Digestive system > Gut ... | reverse complement strand
TTCCAGCCTGCCATACGGACTTCAGCGGCGGCTCGAAATAGCCCGCGCTCTGGCAACAGGCCCCTCCCTCCTGCTTTTGGATGAGCCTGCCGCCGGCATGAATCCGCAGGAAACACAGGATCTCTCTGATTTTATCAAACAGATCCGCGAAGAGTACAAACTTACGATCTTCATGATCGAGCACCACATGGATTTAGTAATGAAGATTTCCGAGCGCATTTATGTTCTGGATTTCGGCGAGTTGATTTCTCACGGAACCCCGGAGCAGGTACAAAATGATCACCGGGTCATAGATGCGTACTTAGGGGTGGCCGAAGATGCTTAAGATTGAAGACCTGAAAGTCAATTACGGCGGCATTGAAGCTGTAAAAGGCATAAGCCTCGAAGTACCGGAAAAAGAAATCGTTACCCTGATTGGAGCCAATGGCGCCGGTAAATCCACTATCCTGCGGACCATAGCGGGACTGATTAAACCGGCTTCAGGCCGCATCACCTTTCTTAATGAGGAAATCACCGCCCTTCCTTCCGACCGTATCGTTTCCAAAGGCATTACCCTGGTACCGGAAGGCCGCCGGGTTTTCCCCGACCTGACGGTGCTTGAGAACCTGAAAATAGGAGCATACCTCCGCAAAGATAACCTCGATAAAGACCTGCATTGGGTTTATGAATTGTTTCCGCGTCTTAAAGAACGCTCCTGGCAGGCAGCTGGCACCTTATCCGGCGGCGAGCAACAAATGCTGGCAGTGGGCCGGGCCCTGATGAGCCGCCCCAGGCTAATGATGATGGACGAGCCTTCTTTGGGACTTGCGCCGATTATCGTTAAAGGTATTTTTGAAATAATCAAAGAGATTCACAATCAGGGCGTTACGATTCTTCTTATAGAGCAGAACGCCAATATGGCCCTGCATACGGCGGATACTGCCTATGTTCTTGAAACCGGCCGCCTGACCATGAAAGGCACCGGCAAGGAACTCTTAAACAATGAGGCGGTTAAAAAAGCCTATCTTGGGTGATGGCAGGATCAGCGACAAATTGGGGTTTGTAGAAATTCCTTTTTTGTGTTATGCTTACATCATTATGGATAAAAAATACACTTGCTATTGCGGTCTATACTGCGAAAACTGTGCGGTTAAAGCAAAAATTGAACCTGCTGCAAAAATATTGTATGAAGAAATGAAGAAAGCGGGGTTTGATGAAATTGTACATTATATTCCGGGAGGAGATGGATTCTGGCCTTTTCTGAAAGACATGGCGGAAAAAGGAACTTGCATCTCATGCAGGGACGGAAGCGGGAATCCCCAATGTGCTGTCAGGGTCTGCGCCAAAGAAAAAGGCGTCGAGATGTGTGCGTTGTGCAGCAGTTATCCTTGCGAACATTTTGCCGTTTTTTTTGAAGGATACCCCATGTTAAAACAGGATAATGATCTGCTCCGCGAAAAAGGTGCGGATGCATGGGCAGCGCTTCAGGATGAACGTAAGGAAAAAGGTTTTTCCTATACTGAAGAAAAATTATAATTTTAATATACAGAACGGAGGTTTGCATTTTTTATGGATAAAAATGTGATTGAATTTTTGATTAAGGCAAAAAAAGAAACCTATGCCGGTAAAGGCGGTGAAACTGTCTCTTCAAGACCAAATTCACATGATTTGCAATATTCTGAAGGCTCTCTGAAATATATTGATACATATTTAGGCGGATCAAAATTTGCCGGAGAAGAAGCATTATGGAACGATAATATACCCTTTTGGTCAATGAATTATATTGGCAGGGTAATTGGAGATAATTTTTCCGGCGATTTTCTAAAGGAGGCCTTATTCAATGTACCGGAAGAATATCCGTTTCGCGGTCCAGTTGAATATATAAACGGAGATAATTCCTATTACTGTAAGATAAACGGTGATTTTCATTGGTTTAATGGATTTGAAGAAATTTTTTACAAAAAAAATAAAATATATGAATGTATTTTTCACGGCGGCGATATTGCATTATAAAAAACATGGTTTGGATTATGGTCTTGCATTGCCTTTCTTAGTATTGTATGCTGGAAGGGAATCAAATATTTTGAGCACCCTCGGATTATTATAGAAAGGATAAACCGGTGAAAGAGCCCACCAACAGACAAAGGGAAGTGCTGACCTTTATTGTGGAATTTATACACAATCATTCATACCCGCCTACCATACGGGAAATAGCGGATTATTTTTCTATTTCGGTCAAAGGCGCCTATGACCATGTATCAGCCCTGAAACGGAAGGGGAAGCTTAAATTCGAAGATAAGCGTTCAAGGGCTATGGAAGTAGTACGTACCGGCGAAGAATGGGAATATAACAATGTTGTAAATGTCCCGATTCTTGGAGTAGTGGCTGCAGGAAGACCCATTTTGGCGGAAGAAAACTGGGATGGCACCGTTCCGGTTCACTCATCATTATTAAAAAAGAACCGGCAGTATTTTGCGTTAAAGGTAAAGGGTGATTCCATGAAAGATGCCGGAATTTTAGAAAAAGATACGGCATTAATTCAAAAGCAAAATACCGCAAAAAACGGTGATATTGTAGTGGCTGTGGTGGACGACAAAGTAACCATAAAGCGATTTTTTAAAGAAGCAAACCGAATACGGCTTCAGCCGGAAAACCCTTCCCATAATCCTATATATAGCCAGGATGTCCGGGTGCTGGGAAAACTGGCCTACATAATCCGCGCCTGTTAGAATGGCAGGTAATTCATCAGGAAACTGTTTTCTCTTTTTGGGCCCTGAACTGGGTGAAAAATTTGATGCCTTAAAAGCGCTCCGCAAAAAGCTTTCTTCTGACACAGAGGAGATGTCCTTTTATGCGGGAGAAACTCCCCTTGACGACATAGTCTCGGTTATCAGGAACGGCAGTCTTTTTTCCGAAGACCGGCTTATTGTCATTAAGAATACAGAAACCATTAAAAAAAAGGATGAAGCAGAACTTCTTGTTTCGTGCATAAAACATCTGGAGGGCGGTACTACACTGGTTTTGATTTCGGAAGAAACCCGTCTGGATAAACGTATTGAAGATGCTGTTCCCAAAGAAAATAAAACCATTTTTTGGGAACTTTTTGAAAATAAAAAAAATGAATGGCTGTCGGCTTTTTTCCGCCGTTCGGACTGCAGTATAGACGAAAGCGGAATCAGGACAATTCTGGAAATGGTGGAAAACAATACTGATGCTTTAAACCGGGAATGTTCACGGATAATTTTATTTTTGGGAAGGGAAAAAACCATTACCGGAGAGGATGTTGAAAAGAGCCTTTCTCATACACGGGAAGAATCGGCATTTACCCTTTTTGCTGCCATTGCCCGGGGGAACCTTCCCCTGAGTCTGGAAATAATCCGTTCGCTTTCCGCTTCCAAGCAAAGCTTTCAGGCTATTACCGCAGCGCTGGTATGGTGTTTTCGCCGCTTAAGGGATTTTCTTGCCATTGACTCTGCAAGCGACTTTGAGTTAAAGAAAATCGGTATAACTACATCCAGGGCAAAAGCCGATTATTCTGAAGCAGCCAGACGCTGGCCACGGCCGGCCGGTGCATTGGCATTAATTGGTGAATACGAATATCTTCTCCGCTCTTCCGGTACTGCCTGGGAAGAGATACTTTTAGACAGGCTGGTTCTCCGTCTTGCACGGGGTATGGTTGCCGGGTAGAATAGTAATATGTTTTTTAAAAGGGTTAATTTCTTTCTTTTAGCATTAATTCTCTTTTTTGCCCTTGGTTCCTGTTCAAAGAAAACAATAGGTTACGGGGTTTTGCTGTGGTTTATTAACGATCCTGCCATCCCTTCAGGGGTTGTACTTCCCGTCCAGGTCCGTTCAAACATCGAACAGGCGTGGGTCACGGTAGTACCGGAGGAATTCCAAACTGAAGAAAATCAAGTGGCTATGGTTCCCCTGCCGCATTTGGAATTTTTTAATTCCAAGGGAGCGGCAGAACGATTTGCCGCCGGTTTTAACGAATATGCCCTCTTTTATGCGGAAACTCTCCAGGATGGATTACCGATTCGTGACAAACCGGAAAACAATGCACGCCGTACCTATCGCCTGAAAGAAGGGGAGGTTATCAAAATCCTTCATTTGGTCGAAGGTATCGAAGCTATCAGCAGTACCGGTGATCCTCTGGAAGGAAATTGGTACAAGGTTTTAACCCAGAGCGGCAGTATTGGATATTGCTTTTCCTACCGGCTGCATATTTTTGAACACACTACCGGTTTTTTGGGAGATGATCCGGTATTGGTCGACACAAGCGCAGACAGTGATCTGGAAATTGTTCTGACTCGAATCTGGTATCCGGAATCCTACGGAGCAATGATTAATTCCGGCAGGCTGAACCTGGATGCTCTTTCGGAAAATTATTCATTTAAATCAGGTATAGCAGACGGCAGAGCACGGATCCATCTGGAAAGCGGGGATGCGGAGTTTGTTTACAAAACGATTACCAAAACAGGAAACCGTTCCTGGAATTTTACAGGAACGTCTTTGAATGTAATACTTCATTCTGAATCGGTACTGGAAGTTCAATGGGAAGATGAAGCTGCGGAAAAAAGCGAAACGTTTGTTACACTGCCGTTATCTGTGGAAAATATTGTGAATCAGGAAAAAGAACGGAGGCAGAATTTATTTCATACTCTTTATGTACGCGGGCCAAGTTTTACGAGCGCCAATTATGGTACGCTGATATTCAGATCGAACGGTGATTTTGTCTGGGACGATATTGGTCTGCTTCCCGAAGGAATGGTTTCCAACTCTACTCTTGGAAGCGGTACTCTGGATATGGATTACAATCTTGCGGGTGATATGGCGGACAGGTATTCCGGCGCTTTGTCTATGCGTTTTAATGTGGTAAGCGGAAACCGAAGATCTCTGGTCTTTGCCTATACTCTGGATAATCAGGGACTGCGAATGGAATATGTACCTTCCGATTATGTGTCGGGCCGTACAGTAAGCCGCCGTGCAGCTTCGCCTTTGGTGATTTACTTCAGCGCAGAAAATTGAGCTGTGCATGCGTGTACAGTGCAGCAAAATCTCCGTAGCGTATGGTGATCGGGATATTCTTAACAATGTAAGCATTTTACTCAGCGCCGGCAGTGAAAGCGCCAGTGCAGCCGCTGGCCTTTCGGGAATTAAAGTTCCTCCATCCAAAGCGGCTCTTGCCGGAATAAACGGTTCGGGTAAAACTACCCTGATGCAGATTATTGCAGGTATTAAAAAACCCGATACCGGTGAAGTTTCCGCCGATTCTGGCTGCCGAATTTCCTATCTCCCCCAGTCAGGACTTGTTTTTGGCGGACGAAGTTTACGGGAAGAAGCGGAAACTTCCTGGAACAGTGTTGTTGCGCTGCTTGATAAAATGGACAAGCTGGGCAGACAGCTCGAGAAATCTACACAGGACGACAAGAATACCAAGGCTCTTGTGGAGGAACATCACCGGCTTGTTCAAACAGTTGAAGAGTCGGGTTACTACAGACGGGAAGAAACAATGGAGCAGGTCCTTTGCGGCCTGGGTTTTTTACGCAGCGATATGGACAGGGAATGCGGCGCTTTTTCGGGAGGCTGGCAGATGAGAATTGCCCTGGCAAAACTGCTTATGGAAAACCCCGACATTATGCTGCTGGACGAACCGACAAATTATCTGGATATAGAAGCAAGAACATGGCTGGAAGAATACCTTAAACGTTTTTCCGGCGGTTATTTTTTGGTTTCTCATGATCGTTACTTTTTGGATATTACGACAAACGAAGTATTTGAAATTTTTCAGGGCCGGCTGAAACGCTATGCGGGAAATTACAGTACTTACGAAAAAATACGGGAAGCGGAATTGGAAAGCTTAATAAAGCGTTACGGAGAACAACAGGAAGAAATTGCAAAATCTCAGGCGCTTATTCAGCGTTTTCGCTATAAGGCCAGTAAAGCTGCTATGGTTCAGGAACGGATAAAAAAACTGGAGAAGATGGATAAAATTGAAATACCCGAATCACTGAAAAAAATAAAAATTAATTTTCCGCCTCCGCCTCATTCAGGCCGTATTGTATTAACTTTGGAACAAATAGAAAAATCCTATGGCAAAAGGCAGGTTCTTTCCGGTCTGGATCTGGTTGTTGAAAAAGGTGAACGGCTTGTAACGGTGGGTAAAAACGGATCAGGCAAAACCACCTTGCTGCGTATCATTGCCGGTACAGACAAAAATTATCAAGGGAAGCTGAACTATGGAAGCGGTGTAACAGCAGGATATTTTTCCCAGGATTCGGCGGAAGAAATAAACGGAAGTGAATCGCTTCTTGTCTTTATGGAAAATTCCGCTCCTACAGCCCTCATACCCAAAATACGTGATATGCTTGGAACTTTTTTATTTCGCGGAGACGATGTATACAAATCAGTTTCAGTTCTTTCCGGCGGTGAAAAAAGCCGCCTTGCTCTGCTTCGCCTTCTTCTCCGGCCTGTGAATCTTCTTGTATTGGACGAGCCCACAAATCATCTGGATATTAATTCCAAGGATGTGCTGCTTGATGCCCTTCTTGCTTTTCAGGGAACGATCATTTTTGTATCCCATGATCGCGCTTTTATGGAAGCTCTTTCAACCAAAACACTGGAACTGCGTGCGCCTGAGGAACAGGCTGCCGAAATGCACAGGGCCGGCCCTTCGGCGGCCCGGCTCTTTTACGGAAACTACGGCTATTATTTGGAACGGATTGAACAGGAAGATGCGGTATCCGGAGGAGAATCGCCTGATCTCTTCAAGAGATCCGGATCGGAGGGGAATGCCTTGTCAATTTCACCGGAATCATCTATTCCTGTAGAACAGGATTTGGGACAAGAAAAGGCATCAGTTTTGGATCCGGTAATTCTGATAAAAGCCGGCGGAGAACGTCTGCTTGGAGCGGCGGAAATGCGTGAATTGCAAAAACAGCGCCAAACGCTTTTGCGCCGGCTGGAACGTGAAGAAAAAGAAATACTTACCGGATTGGAAAAACTGGAAAAAGAAAAAGCTGCTTTGGAAGACCAACTGGCAAGTCCGGAAAATTATTCTAACGGGGAAAAGGCAAAATCAATTAAAACAGAACTGGACAAGGTCACAAAAGAACTGGAAGTAAAGACTGCCGAGTGGACAGATAAAGCAAATGATATTCAAAAACAGCGCTTAATCCATGAATAAAAACATTATTCTGGGGCACTATGAATCAAACGCATCGGAATTAAAAAAAAACAGAAAAAACACTGCGGGAAACCAAAAAAGAAAAAGTAAACCATACAAACTTCAGCAAAAAAGTATTAGCGGCCTTTGGCAAATTATGCGGCGATACAAACCCCGATTTGTATAATGTGAATAAGGCCAATGATGATTTGTTGTTTTTTTAAAGGAATTTTAGTGTCAGTTTATAATTGTTATAAGTATTTGCCTAAAATAGTTAGAATTGTGTCTTTGTCCTGTTGCCGTTCTTCATCTGGAGGCTTGAATAATTTGGCTGGATTAAGACTTAATGCTTTGCAAATTTTTAGAAATGTCCCCAGATGGGGAATTCTTTGCCCTGATTCAATAGAATATATGTGATTTTGTGATAATCCGGCATTTAAGGCAAGATCAATTTGTGATATTTTTGCCCTCAAACGTTCTTGTTTAATCCACAATGCAATATGTTCAAGTTTTTCCATGATCTCAGGATCATTTTCAAGATTACTATTCATGAATTTTTAGAATACAAAGTAATTGAATGAAAGAAAACACACAAAATTGTTGATTATTATATGATTTTGTATTGACTTTTTTTACATACAAGGTAAAATTGCTATCATGGAGAAATTTAAACAATTACCTGGAAAACATTGTAAGAAATTACAATATGGAAGAATATTTCTCAATAATTTTTAGTTTGAGGCAGTTTATGGCTGGATGGTACCGGTTTTTTTTCTTTATAGTCATGAGTTTTTGCATAACACTGGTAGATTTTAGGATAAAAAGAATTCCGAATGTTCTGCTTTTAGTATTGGAAGGAACACTTCTTTGTACTGATTATTTGCTGGAAAAAGAAATTATTCCATATAGACTTTTGGCTGGTTTTGGAGCATATGTTCTGTTTTATTTAGTATATCGGTTTCGCGGCGGTCTTGGGTTTGGAGATGTTAAATATGCCGGGATTATTGGGTATTTTCTAGGACCTTGGTGTGTAATAAGTGGATTATTATATGCCGTTTTACTTGGATTTATTTATTGGTTTATTGGAAATCTGATATTCCATTGGGGTAAAGAACATCGTTTTGCTTTTGGACCATGGTTAAGTTGCGGCGCAATTGCAGCTGTGTTTTTTTATCAAGGGGTACTATGAAAAAAGCTGCGCTGTTAATTTCGCTGATGATAACCATAGTGACGCCATTCCTCTTTGGTCAGCGGATACGAGCTATGGATTTTAGAAATAGGCCTATTGCAGAAATTTTAATGGTATTAGCCGACAGTTCAGGTACATCAATTATTATAGACGAGACAATTACAGGTCAGGCAACTTTTCATTTTACAGACAGTGGTTTTGAAGATGCTCTTAAACGTTTTGCCGAAGCATGCCATTTACATGTACAGGAAAGGGAAGGAGCATGGTACATATCCCGAATTCTAATAACCTATAACGATCAGGGAGTTAGTGTCTCTGCTGAAGATACTGAGCTGGAATATCTTGTAAAAGCGCTTTCCAGAGTATGTGAAGTAACAATATTGTATGATCAACTGCCAAGAATGCAGTTAACTGTTTTTACCAAAGATCAAAAGCTGCAGGAAGTTTTGGAAATTCTGATACGCAGATTACCAGAATATGCCGTGTTATTCGAAAACGGAGCGTGGTATTTGCGGCGGCAGACTGAGAGTTCGTCATCATCTGCATCTGCCGGCAGGTTAAGCAGTTCTTCAATAAGGAAGGATGGCGACAGATATTCGATTAATATTGTTCGCGGCAATTTTTCTGCTATAATAGCGCTTTTGTTCAGAACCGGCGAAAAAGAATATTCGTTGTTAAACCGGACGGATTCGACTTTAGAAAACATTTATTTCAGCAATAGAAGCTTTGATGAACTGTTACACCTGATTTGCGAACAAGGTAACAGTGATTATGCAATAACAGACAACATCTATTACGTATTCGAAATACAGCGCAGGGACATATTGAAAAAATTCAAAGAAACAAGGGTAATAGAACTACGGAACCTTTCGGTAGCAGAACTAAACGGGCTTTTGCCTGGTGATTACAGCGGTTCATCTTTCATGAAAATATCAACTCAAACCAATTCGGTCTATTTAACAGGTTCGCCGGAAGAAATAGATCCTATTGAAGCGTTTATTGTATTGACTGAGAACGAAGCAGCTGAACATAAACTGAAGCGTTTTGATTTAAATTATCTTAAAGTTGAAGATTTTTTAAAGTTGCTGCCAAAAAACCTGGCAGATATGGCACCAAAGCCAGTACCTGGTGTTAATTCATTTTTATTGGCGTTAAAAGGAACATCGGATAAACAAATGCGTGATTTTATCGACATTGTAGACAAGCCCGCAATTGGATTTCCGGTAAAGTTACGGTACATTACAAGTGAAGAATTATTAGGTAATTTGCCGCCTTCAGTAAATAAAGAAGAAATTGTTGTATCAGTGGATCAAAGCTTGATCTTTTTTACAGGAAGCGAAAGCAGGCGGCGCTTGTTTCTGGAAGATTTACAATTGTTAGATCAGCCTAAACCTCAGATAAGGTACCAGATACTTGTTATTCAATATCAAAAAAGCAAAGACCTGCAATGGGGAAGTCAAATTACAGTGAACCCACAAGGAGCAGAACATATCGCAGGGAATTTTTCGAATCTTTTAAATGTTCATTTTGATGTAATTTCTGAATTAGGACATAGTTTTGCTTTGCAACTTAATGCACAACTTGGTGAAGACAGGGCAAGGATATTGGCTGATACAACGCTGAATGGTTTAAGCGGGCAGGAGATCAAGTTTGAAAACACAACAACCTTCCGGTATTTGGATGTGGCAATTGATCCGGAGACCGGAAAACCTCTTTATACAGGAACGACCAGGGAAATAAATTCCGGCTTGAATCTAAGTATTAGCGGATGGGTGTCCGGAGATGGAATGATAACCATGAAAGTACAAGCAGCAATTTCCAAACGTGATGAAGCAGGCGGAAATTCAACAAACCCGCCTCCGACCAGTGCTCGAACAGTGAATACCCAGGTAAGGACCAGGTCGGGGAGTCCTATAGTGATTGGCGGTCTTATTCAACTGGAAAAAACAACAGGAATGAAGCGGGTACCGATTTTGGGATATATACCGTTGATTGGTTTTTTATTTCAGAGCCGCATTGAATCAGAAATTACTACAGAAATGGTGATTTATATTGTTCCTTTTTTATACAGAGAGGTTTTCGAAGGGAATTATGATAGGCGTAATGAAGAGTATTACAGACGCTGGTTCGAAGGAACAAAGTTATGACAAGCTTGGCAGGTTTCGCATTTAATTCCTCTTACAGTTCCCAGTATGAACGGGCTTTTATGTTGAGCCGTGGAGCATTAAAACTTTCAGAAACAGAGAAGGAACTTTGTATAGGAGTGGTAGAAGACAGCACTCCTGAATTGCGGCATTTTCTTGAAGGTTTTCATTTGCCCAAGAAAGTACAGTTTAAAATAGTAGAAAAAGCGGAATTTGCAGCTTTTATTGGAAGTACTACAGAATATGAAGGAGAAAACGACCAGCAGAAAAATAATGGATTTGTACTGGAATCAGTAGAACAGGATGCACCGGTAATCAACCTAATTAATGGGTTTTGTATTGACGCTGTAAAAATGGGTGCATCGGATATACACTTGGAAGCCCAACGTGAGTCGGTACAGGTAAGATACCGGATCGACGGAATGCTTCGTCTTGTTAAACGGCTTGAACCAGGGATATTTCAACAATTGTCCAACCGTATCAAGGTAATGGCGGGACTTAATACTTTGGAACTGCGCCTGCCCCAGGACGGACGAATAACAGTCATTATTGAAGGAAAAAGAAAAGATATGCGGGTATCAATTGTACCTGTTACAGATGGAGAGTCAATCGTATTAAGGCTGTTTCAGGAAGCAGAAGAGGTCTTTTCTCTTGATGATCTTGGTTTTCATATTGATGATTTAAAAGCCCTGCGACAGGCAGTAAAACTTCCTTATGGGCTTGTTATGTTTTCTGGGCCAACAGGCAGTGGAAAGACGACAACATTACATGCATTGCTTTCAGAATTACCTTCAATGGAGCGAAAGATTATCACAATAGAAGATCCGGTTGAACAGTATGTACCTGGGATTAATCAAATACAAATTAATGAAGCTATAAATTTGAATTTTGACGGGATGCTGCGAAGGGTGCTTCGGCAAGATCCTGACGTAATTATGGTTGGAGAAATCCGGGATGAAGCAACAGCTGAACTGGCGCTTCGCTCTTCTCTGACAGGGCATCTTATACTATCTACATTACATACCAATGACAGTGCAGGGATTATTACAAGGCTTACTGATATGGGAATTGCACCATATTTAACAGCAGCATCGCTAAGGTATTGCTCAGCGCAACGGCTTGTAAGACGATTGTGCAAAAAATGTAATGGTAAAGGATGTAATTTTTGCGGCGGTTCAGGATTTCGCGGCAGGTCTGTTATTGGTGAAGTATTTTGTGTAGATGAAGAAATTCGGTTTTTGATAGGGAAAGAAAAAACAGCCGATGAAATCCGGAAAGTACTGATAAAGAAAGGAATGAAAACTTTATTCGAGCGTGGAATGGAAAAAGTAAAAAAGGGTATTACCACAAGAGAAGAACTGGAACGGGAGGCTTTAATCTAATGCCCTACTATCGGTGTGTTGTCTGTAATGCGACAGGTAAGAAGCAGGAAATTCTTTCACAGGCTGGCAGCATTGCAGAACTATTGGAGGGTTATGCTGGGAAAAATGATTTTTTACTTTCATATAAAGAAACCAATCCATCAACAATGCGTGAAAAGAGCTTTTTTGGCAAAAAGAAGCATTTTTCCAAAGAACTTGTCAGGGAATTTACAGGAATTATGGCAGCGCTGCTTGCTTCCGGAAACACTGTAGTTTCATCGTTGGAGTTATGCGCTGGCATGAATGGTTCTTACAGAGGAAAACTTGAAGAATTGTGTACTTTTCTGTTAGAAGGCATCCGAAAAGGTGAATGTTTTTCAGGATGTCTTTTACGTTGTGTATCAACATTTTCGCCTTTGTATGTTGCATTGGTGCGAATCGGAGAAAAAACAGGAAATACTGCAGAAGTATTTAAAAGATTAAATTTATATCTTGCTACATCAAAGAAAATAAGAACCAAAGTCGGAGGAACGCTTTTTTATCCGGTATTTGTATTGATTTCGGCGGTAGTTGGTTCAGTTATGATATTACTTTTTGTTTTGCCTCGAATGGAAGAGATTTTTTCAGTTTTCAATACAGGAGGAAACTCTGTAGATATAAGAGGAATTTATTCTTCTGTATACCTTTTAATATCTATCGTGCTGTTGATGTGTGCTAGTATTTTTTTAATGGCGATACTTCATCATTATTCACAGCGAATAGCAACTGTAATGGACGGGATGCTTTTGCGCCTTCCGTTTGTTGGCATTTTTTTTAAAGCCCTTGAAAGCCTGGATTTCTGTTTTTCTGTAGAGCTATGTTCCCGTACAGGAATGAATATTGCCGTTTCATTGGGTGAGGCACAGTTGGTACTGCGGAACCGCGCTTACGCCCAGGCGGTTAGCGAGGTAAAGGTAGCAGCAGCAGCAGGCAGTACACTTTCTCTTGCATTTTTATCAAGATCTGTTTTCCCGCCGGTAATAGGGCAGTGGATTGCAGTTGGAGAACAAACCGGAGAAGCGGAGATGATATTTACTCATTTAAGAAATTTTTTTGAAGAAACGGTGGATTCTTTTACAGAACAATTTTTAAACGGCTTTGAGCCTGTATTGATGTTATTGACAGGAATGGTAGTACTACTCCTTGTACTTCAGTTTGTTTTACCGTTGTTTTCGTTGTATGGATCGGTCTTTTAAAAAGGAGTGTTGCTATGAAAAGAAAAAACGTTATTTATAAAGATAATGAAGAAGGGTGGACTTTTATGGAAACCCTAATCGTAATAGCTATTGTGTTGATCCTCTCCAGTACAGTTGGCTATGTTGCTGTGAGGAATATACCACGATCACGCATGGCTGCAGCAAAAAGCCAGATTGATTCTTTTATGGCAGCTTTGGAATCATATTATATTGATTGTGGCACCTATCCATCTGAAGATCAGGGCTTGGATGCATTGTGGAAAAAACCAGATAACGGATCTGACAGATGGGCCGGACCTTATTTAATAAAAAAAGTACCGTTGGATCCATGGGGGAACCCGTATGTCTACCGGGTACCAGGCGAGCATGGTTTTCCCTATGGGATCATTTCTTATGGTGAAGACGGCAAAGAAGGCGGGGAAGGAAATAATGCCAATATTACAAGCTGGGATTATTAATTTAACACCGTTAACAGGGATAATTATATGATGAAAAAGAATGACGGTTTTGTTTTATTTAAATCTCTCTTAACTATTGCAATAGTTCTTGTTTGTACTGCTGCGTTTTATGCCGTTCTTGCTGCAACAGTTAGGCAGAGCAGATATCTTGGAAATCGTATCGAAGAAGATTTTTCTTTTCGCAGGGAAAAAATTATGGAACGGATCAAATGAATGATGAATCAGGTTTTACTTTAATGGAAACACTCTTAGCTATTGCATTACTCTTGATTTGTACCGGAGTGGCAGGAGGACTTGTGTACAACTCCCGGCGTATCATTGGGAATACCAGGGAGAGATCGGGTCAATATTACCGGCAATTACATTTAGAAAAGTTAATTCGGGAATCGGTAGAAGGAGTTTCAATACCATATTGGGAAGGGAATGAACATGGAATTATTGCCGCCCGTGAAGCAATTGAAAATGCATTATTTATTGCAGGATATAAAACAGGTTTTGAACTGGAACCCATAAAAGACAGTTTTGGAAGGATCCGTGGGATTAGATGTCGTTGTTTTCTTGACGGGTATGAGTATGAAGGATTCGGTCTTTTTGCTTCTGTATCTTTGGAAAGGATAGACCAATGAAGGTTTTATCTTTGGTAATACTAATTATGTTTTTTGGTGCTATTGCCGGGGGGACAATTTTGGAAAGTTCAGCACTTATGAAGAATTTTAATCGGAGTTGTTCTGATTTTGTAGAACGGGAAAAAATGAAAGAACTGCTTGATTCAATAGTTAGTAGTTTTGAAACTCTTGTGGATGTTGGTATTGATTATCAAGAGAATCCGGTGTTGGAAAGTATCTGCATTAAATATGCTGCATATAACCTTACTATCGAAGACATTTCCAGTGGTTGTAATCTTAATTTTTTACCGGATGCTGATCTTTCTGATCCTGCTATGGCGGGTTTTCTGTTTGCAGGCGGAAATGCAGAGGAATTTCTCCGGTTCAGGCGTTATCGTGGCTTTATTACGGAAATCTCAGAAATCCAAAATTTTGTTAAAGAAGAATCCTTGAACGCAGTAGTTTGTAATGGGTGGTTTTCTGCATTACATGTTGATTCTGAAACAGGCCGTATGCTGATTGCTTCTTATGGCCAATCGGGAGAGGAATTATATCCTCTTGTGAACGATTTTCCGCTTATTAATGTTAATACCGCAGATGCCAGCCTTTTTGTACCATTAATTTCCCGCCGTTCGTGGCGTATTGGTGACGCAGCTGCAAAAGCTACCGCTTTGAAAAACAGACTTCAGTCAGGACCAGTAACTGAAGGTGAACTACGAAGTTTGCTTGGATTGGCAGAAAACCATGAAATATACAAATACCTTGGAGTGCGAACTTCATTTTGGAAACTTTCTTTTAAGAATGGCTTCTACAGGATGAATGCTGTAATTGCAGCTATTCCTGAAAGAAGAAGTAAAACTATTTTGTATTATTCGCTTATCGAAGGGAGGCTGAGCCGTGAGGGCTGATTTAGAACCGCAATTGTTTGTTTCCCGTCCGGAATACTCGGTATTTCCAATAGAACTTCCCCCACTTTCCAAAAAAGATCGTGAGCAGGCTGTGGTAAACCGGCTGAGAAGCTTATATCCCGGGAACCTGGATGACAAATATATTGTAGTGCAGCCCAATGGCAAGCGCAGTTGCTATCTGGCTTTGGTTTTTTCTGATTCCTGGCAGGATGATCCACTAAGCATATCTACCCTGGCAGCGGCAAAATTATGCAAAAAAGGCAAACAATATTGTGTTATTGCCTGGGATGGGTGGGTTGAATACCTAATTCTGGATGAAGGGAAAATAATATCCAGTATGGTAACTCTTAAAGAAGAACAGCTTTCAGAGCAATTGGTTACCCAGGCAGCGGACTGGTTTGGTTTAAGTAAAAACCTTCAAATAGAAACTGTGGAACAGGAAAATAGCATCATAAAAGTTTTTTGCACTGTTACTGATCTTCCTGTTGAAAAGACTGTGATAACTGAAGATTTTACTTTTTATTACTTTGTGTTGGAAAAAGCTCTTTTAAGGATATCCCGTTCTTCATGGTCTTGTTTTCCGAAACGGTTGCCCCAGGTAAAACGCCGATGGTGGATGTTTGTACTTGCAGTATGTGTCACAGCAGTTGTTTTGGCATTTTTCCTAAGTAATTGGTACAGACAGCGCGAAAATGAAAAGGCAGCCAGGAGAGAAGCTGATAGACTTATTGCATTGGAGATGGCAGAACGGAAAGTCAAAGAAGAAAATCTTGCAGCATTAATTTTAGCTTTGGAAGAGCAATTGGAAGAACAGTATGTTGGAGTGTACACGGCAATAAAAATCCTTGCTTCTTGTTTAAGCCCTGCTATACGTCTTTCTTCAGCAACTATAAAAGAAGACGGTAGTTTCCGTTTGGATGGAGTTTCACTTAATGCTATTGCAGCCCTGGAAGATCTACAATCTCATCCGGATATTAGAAATGCTGTCATTGGAACTATTGTATGGGATGAAAGATATGAACGATTTACCGTTGATGGAACGGTAAGTCGACATCCTTCGTTTCCGGATGAAAACCTGAGTATAGATGAAAAGATCAACTGGTATGAAGCAGCACTTGCCGCTTTTGTGAGAAATGAACCAATGCCGGAAACGGCAGCAGCAGCGGCGCATCTGATACGAAACTTGCTTGAACGCAACTACTTGAATATAACACGTTTTCGTTATTTGGATACAAACGATGGATGGGTTATTGAAAGTGCTGCAAACGGCACAGGGACACAGGTAGTAAGGGTTATAAAAGAAGCCGATGAAGCGTTTTCAATGAGAGTAATGTCACTGGAAACCCATAACCGCCAGAATGGGCTTGACGCGGTTATTACCTTTTTTGTTTGGGGTCCCGGTGAAAAAAATAATAACCGGAATTTTGAGGCACATCCATCGCTTGCGAAAATCGCCGCTCTGTATGGTGTTCTACCTGACCGATTTTCTTCAGCATCAGTACAAACCCGGCAGATAACAGAGATCGGATTGCCTGTGGCGCCTTCTCCAATATCTATTTTGCCCAGTCTTCTGGAATATGTGGGGTTTATTGGAGTGTTAGACGGCCGCCGTTTTATCTATGTAAAGGATACAAGGTCTGGTGAACTATACCGGCTTGTAGAAGGAGAAGGAAGTTATAGTTACAGGATTAACAGTACTGGGATTATTACTGCAATTCTTGATGGGTCTTCAAGTCCGGTTGAAATAAGGAGAAATGATGGGTTTTAGATCCCTCCTAACTCGAATTTCTATCGTATTCTTGTTTCTTCTTATTTCCTGTTCATCTGTAAAAGGGGCAAAGCGTGTTTCAGGTGAAGCCGTAATGTACGGCATGGTATACAACAATGAAAATACTCCTGTTTCCAATGCAGAAGTAATTGTGGATGGAAAGAGTGTTGCTATTACTGATGTGCAAGGACGTTTTATTCTGTTTTCAAAACAACGAAAAGAATTTACGATTGCTCTGGTAAAGCCGGGATATGAAACTATAGAAGGAAACTTTCGTTTTGAGCCTTCTGATGTGATCCATATGGTTATGATTAATGCGGATCAACTTGTAAAATTAGCAGAATTTGCCATGGACGAAGGACGCTATAGGGAGGTTATTGCATTCTGCGATCGAGCGCTTGCATTAAACCTGGAAAGGATCGATGCATATTACATTAAAGCGTTGTGCTGGATCCGCTTGAGGGAATATGACTGTGCCAGGCATATCCTGAGGGATCTGCAAAAACAGTTTGGAGAAAGGGAGTATATACGCAGAGTCTTGGAGGAATTACCAAAATGAAAACCAATATTACAGAAGATAAGGCAGTAAAGAAAAAACAGCTAACAGAGCAAAAATTACAGGTTTTAAAATTTTGGGAACGTATTTTTAAAGGTTTCACTAATATATTAAATTCCCCATATACGCAGATAGTTTTGATTATAATCTGTTTAGCGATGACAATACTATGTCTTTTTTCAATGTGCCGTTTAAACAAAAAACTGAATGTACATATCACAGAAGAAGCGGAACGGAATGCCCTGAATCTGACATTGATGGAAAAACGCTTTATAGAGTGGGGAAATAGAGCGGAACAAAATGTTCTTGCAGCTCTTAAAGAGTCGTCTGAGGAAAGTCTAAAGGCAATCCGCTCTCTTGATGTTACTATCCAGGATTTACTGGATGCACAAAAAAGGCGGACACTGGAAAGTTTTTATAGAGAAGATGTTCTGACAGCAGGAAGAAAGGAAGCCGCCGCCGCTTTTAGTGCAGGCCGTTATGTAACAGCAAACCTTCTCTATAGGGAAATTGCCGCTGCTCATCAGAATGATCAGGAAGCCAGGTTTTTTCAGTACTATGCCCTCTTTTTAAACAATAAAATGGATCGGGACAATTATCCCATAATTAAAGATGCAATGATTCTATTGGAGAAACAAGGTTACACACGCAAGGAACTAACTGAAACGCTTAAGTTTATAGCAAATGAAGCAGAAATAAATGAAGGAGTAAGTCCGTGAATCGAGTGTTATTAATAATTATTCTAATCGTTATTGTTAGTTCTGTTTTTGCTATTGAGTTCACAATTGCCCCACTCTATTATGTTGACGAAACGAATGAGCGCGTTGCGGCGCAAAATAATTTTCACGAACGGCTGCTTCGTGAATTAGGCAATACTGCAACCGGCACTGAATTACGCTTCAGGAATGCCGGTTCTGTTCGTTTTAATCCGCCGCAGTCTGTCGGAGATGCCATAATTTTATGCAGGACTGTAAATGCCGAGTATCTTATCTATGGATTTATTACCCGGAAAGATCAGACTATCCAGGGTGAATTGCGGCTTTTGGATTATGAGAAGCGGGAAGTAATAGCACACTTTTTTGCTATGGACAGCAAGGATAGAGAAGATGAGCTTATTAGAAATTTAGCTGATAAATTGTTCCGGTATGTGAAAGAAACATACAATATTAAAGTTATCACTGATCCGCCGGCCTTTACTCATATTCAATTTCCTGTAAGCATAGGATATTGGCAGCCGATAGACACAAACTGGATTAAGGTTATGTATGGTATTGCCCGGATTAACGGCAGTATCCAGATCATACCCAGTGACAATGTCTTTAATGCAATGGGTTATGCTCATTATTTTTCGGTTGGTATGGATATTTCTTACCGGCTGGGATGGGGGCATTATTACCCAGCATGGGATCATGGCATTACCGTGAGCATTCCTATTCTGATAAACCGGCAGCTTAATGAGCAGCATGGGATATATATCGGTTTCGGGTTCATGTATTCCTTTGATATATTACAAATTAATAAGCTTTATGAAAATCCGGCAACGGAAATTTACATTGCAGCAGGGATCATGGCAAGCGGAGGCTGGATTTTCCGGCTTAAAGAGAAGTTGTTTGTTTTTGCAGAAATGCGTATGGAGCTGCGTTTTTATGATACGCCAATGTTAAGTATTGCTCCAAGTGCCGGGGTAATTTTCAGAAAATATACCCGGGAGGTGATAAAAAAATGATAACGAAAATACTTTTAATAATAAAAATGTTACTATTTACAGTGGGGCCACTTGTTTTATTCACTTGTAGTTTGGGAATGTATGATGTCTTAAGCCGTACTACTAATGACCCTTTTCCGGAAATACCGCATGTAAGGTCGTTTAATGGAGATCGTTCTATTGTTATTGGCTGGACAAGGGACGAAGCTGCTGATGAGTATTATCTTTACAGGGCCAGAGATACGCCGTATCCGGACTATGAATTAATTTATAAAGGATTTCTTGTTGAGTATAGGGATAATTTTACCGTAGCCGACGAAAATTATCGATTTCTCTATAGACTTGGTAAACGAAGGGGAAATAAAGTCTTTGCTGACGTTCCGGCTGATACTCGCGGAAGGGCAGGTTTGGGCGTAGTGTATGTTAGCCGGCGGGATGTCCATGAACCTAATGACGATATGTACCATGCAACGGTTTTGAGTACTATTAAGCTTGAAGCAAACAGTTGGCTATACGGTTCCAATTATCTTGATAACATTACTCTATATGATGAGGACTGGTATCGTGTTCAAATTCCAGCGAACTGGACTGCAGGAATCAAACTGATTGAGTTGGGCACTACAGTAGATGCAAAACATTTTAATATTGAGATTTTGGGGGGAAATCCGCAGCCATTTACTTCGAATACTGTGGTACCAATTGTAAATAATGACAATTATTCGGATTGGTTTTACTTCCGCATTTACCCGAATTTCTCAGTGTTTAGGTTAGAACCGGAATATCAGGATAATAACAGTGATCCATTGGGACCGAAGGGAGGTTTCGGTGCATTTATTGCGTATACCATTGAAGTATCATATATGATACCAAATTCCAATTAAGAAGGGAGTAAACATATGAAATGTTATATAAATTTGTTAATCATAATGTGTACCATTGCGGTTTTGGCAGCATGCATATCTCCTTATACCGAAGATGACGAGGGTGAAATTGGTCTTCCGGGCAGAGGAACTCCGATAGAGGTATCCAGTTTGTTTGAACCTCTGGAAGATGATTTTGGCAGCGGTTTCAAATTTTATACCAACAACCCCGGATATCGAACTCAATGGGGATATACACTGTGGGCGTATAATTCAGTTCCATCAGGCGTTTTTTCTGAAAGAACAGTGGTACTGAGTAAACCGACCGGTGATAACATCGCAGGATATGGGGCAATTATCTGTTCCGCTCAGCGGGAAATTGAAGGGCGGATGAAGACCGTTTTTTTAACAGTAATGATCAATAATAACGGACAGTATGCGGTAGGTAAGGTTATTGAGGGTTTATATATTTCACTTGAAAAATGGAAACCGCACGTTGCCCTTAATAAGGGTTCTGGTCTAATCAATAGAATAAAAATTGAAAAAGATAGTGTCAATGGGAACAGATACAACCTGTATTTTAATAATTTTCATAATCCTGTTGCCGATTTTTTTGTTGACAGTCTAGAACCCATTTGTGAGTCTTATGGACGGAACGGATATCTTGTCGTTATTTCACCTGATGATTTAAATGGGAGCGCTGTGGAAGTGTATTTTTATGAATAAGAGTATTTTAATAGAATTATCCTACAACATGGGTTTTTCCGGGTGGCTTTACCAGAGATGGAAAATCGGTTTTTGGAAGCCCTCGACTACCTGAAATTTGCCCTATATTTAAAAATCCAGGGCGTGTACACAGGCCTTGCATGATTTTGTTGTCTGATTTTACGTTTTATCAGATTTTTGGCTGTTTTAAGACAGATTCGGGGTTTCATCGTGTATCCTCAGCAGGCTATATGGATTAAAATAAAATTGACAAAAAGATAAAAACCTAATAAATTATTTAGGGGGGATGTTATGGAAATTCTTGCCGAGCAGGATCTTTTGAAGGCTGTAGAGGAAGAGTCATTTATAAAAGATGGTTCAAAGGATTCCTGTGAAGGCATAAAATATGACTTCATACTTAGCAACATGGCTTTGATCATAGATTACGGACGCCCTCGCGATATAAATCAATCCTCAGAAAATCCCGTTATAAAACCTGGGGAGGTTGCTTTTGTAATGACAAAAGAGTCTTTGGACCTGCCTGGTGATATTTATTGCCAATTAAGTACCAAGCGAAAATTAAGTTTGGATGGAATTGTTATTCTTGGCGGACTTATAATAGATCCTAATTACAAAGGAAAATTAATTTTCGGGCTGTATAATCTTTCTTCTCATCCTTATCCGCTAAGGCCCGGCAAGAAACTTGTTGCCGGAGTATTTTATAAAGTAGACAAAAAATCTGATAAAATACCCGAACCAATCAATAATTTTCCAGATGATCTTATTAAAATTATGGCTGATACCAAACCCAACTCCATAATCGCTGTAAGTACTGCAATTGATCAACTTAAAAGCGAAATGGAAAATATTAGAAACCAGCTTTCAGTTGATAACAACTGGAAAAATGAATTTCAAAAAGGTTTGACCGAAATACGGGAAATTGTAAAAGAAATGGGACAAAACCTGACCATAGAAATTGCTGAACGCAAAGATAATGATGATAAATTGAGAGCACAGACATCTGTTGTTAAAGGAATTGGGCTTGTATTGGGTTTCATTTTCGGCGGCGGTGTGGTTTCTTTTATTGTCATGTATCTTGCCGGAATTTTGAAATTTAAATAACGCATCGATTCACCAAAGTCCCGTTTTGCTTTTTCGTTTGCCGCATCTGAAAGCCATAAAAGTAATTCTTTGTATTCCTCTTTTGATGTCACATACCCAGACTTATCTGCTCAAAGATGCCAAACATTATCACACTTTGGTCTTTTCCTTTTCCACCATACCGCTTGGCCTGCTTTACATAAAGGACATCCACCCTGCCTCTCGTACTCATGCCATCCTTCGGGCTTAAACTCACCTTGGCAATTTTTACAGTTGCAATGCCTGCACCGCCAGATGATGAAGTTGAGATATTTCCAGCGTTACCAGATACTTCAAAGAACAATTTCCACGGAATGGGTACTGAATAATGTACTGTCCCGTTAAAAAACCGCTAATCTGTCTTACCCTGTAATAAACAAAGGGCAGAAATGTCGAGCAACAACTAATGTGGCTTACATTGACTTTGACCTTAGAGACTTAGTACGTTTTTTTGCTTTCTTGATTTTATTTTTTTCTTTCATATGAAGAAGGCATAGCTCAACCTTTAATCGAAGTTCAAATTCGGGCATAATGTCAGCAACAAATCTACTTTTTTCAATATCATTGTTTTGGTTGCATATAAAATTTCCATAAGTCGAGATAGATAATACTGACTTTATAATAGATTCTCCGTTTGCATTTTTGATACTTATATCTCTGCAATAAATTGATCCTAGATTACCATACTCTTCATCAGATGGCCCAGGAATGTATTCATTGTATTTCATCCCCTCTCGTTTATCAGGCCAAAAGATATATTGCTTTTTATTTTTAATAATATTACTAACAGTAGAATTGGATTCATTGATAAGTTTTTCAATGCCTAGACCATTATTTATGTTTATTTTATCAAGCCAAATCCACTTATTAACATCATAGTAAAGAATACTCAATGCAATATTACTATCTTCTGTGTCGGATAATTCGTTTATAACACTTCGAACACTTTCTAATAATGTATGTATTTGTTCTCTAGGAGAAACAAATTTTTCAAAGCCGTTTTCTGTATGCCAATTTCCTAATACTGCTTTAGTATAACGTTCTAATTTGGTTGAATTGGTGTTATTTAACTTGCTTAATAATTGTTTTAATATAAAATGCCCATCAGATTTTTTTTTCATGTCTTTCTTGTCTGCTAAAGTTTTTAATATTGAACAAACTACATTAATAAGGATAAAAAACCATGTCAAAATTTTCCCATTCTGATTTATTACACCTTTTTCATCAATTAAAGACCATTGTTTGCCGAAAAACTGTAGTATAATAAACCATATTGATGATATGGTAAAAAAGAATGAAGGTAACCACCAATTATTAATTGAAATATCATATAATTTTCTTTTTATTGATACATTACCCATATATTTCCTTTTCTAAAAAAATTGATGCCCAGAAAACAACAATGCTTAACGTGAACTTATATTATCAAATTAAATGGTTAACCTTTTTCAAGAAGTCGCCTTGCCTTTTTATATAATGAAGATAATAAGTTAATGGATATCACTTCATCATTATAAAATTCAGCTTTAGTCAATACATTCCTTGGAGATACACCTCTACTACCATAAATATATGCCCCACTGAGACGATTTTTAGGAGAAATACCATCCTTATTTCTTTGCAAAGCAACTTTTTCCAAACTATACTCCTTTTTCTTTTTGAATATTAAAAGCCTGCTGGATTTTACAACAAATATTCTCTATAAAGTACAAAAAACCCTCTTAAACTAATTTCTGATAAAATTTGTAATTAATATCAAAAATTTTATTAATGGGGTTTTATAGAAGAAGATAAGGTAAAATTACAGGTTTTTGAAAAATTCTGTTTTCGCCGTAGTTGTTTCATTTGTTTCTTTTGGATTCACGGTTGAGCAATCCAATACTCCCTACTTTGATATTTCTAGTCAAAATTTGACCTCTAATAGCATGTCTTATATTTATCGGGCTGTCAAGCAAAATAGCATGAATTTTTCCAAATATCAGTACTTTCAAGCTGTTTTATCACTTTTTGTAATAAGAAATTGCTTTCATTGCATTAATTTTGCTTGTAGGGATACTTATTTCAGTTCAGAACAAGGCTACTATGATGGTTATATATGAGAAAACTTTGATAATCTGTTGAAGCTTCTGGAAAGACTCAAAGGTAAGTTTCTTTTAAGTTCTTTCCGTTCCAAACACTGGGATTATACAAAAGGGAAGGGTGAAATTACACATAATTATAGTAATAAACATAATAATGTATTGACAAAAGAGGGGTTTTGTGGTTTTCTAAGTGAGTGAAGAAGGTAATCGGTGCCGTAGCCGTAGCATGTCTCTTCCTGCCGGTTCAGTGTACACGGCTGGATCGTGTAAGCAGCGCTGCCTTCCGGATTTCACCAGACAAGCTGCACGTTCGTGTGCCTGCTTCTGACCACCGTGTACCTGCCGAAGCTATGGCCGTTCCCCTGCACGACGAAGCTCAGCTTGAACCGGGTGCGGCACCCGAAAGGGCAGAACGCCTGGGCAGCGAATTAATAACCGAACCGCGATATGAACTACCTCCGGAAGCTCTGCCGACCGGGGAAACCGTGTCTGTCATGGTAAGTGCCGGGACAGGGGGAACGGTCGTTCTGGGAGAGGCGTCAATAGAAATCCCTCCAGGAGCACTGGAAGCAGATACGGAAATATCAATTACCCGACTGTTCGCAGCCGGGGAGACAGGACAGCTTGCCAATGCGACGGCAGGGGGGGGCGGGTACCGGTTTTTGCCTGCGGGTCAGCAGTTTCGGACAGAAGCAGTTATCAGGCTGCCCTATGAAGCAAGCCTGGAGGCAAAGCCTGCAGTACTGGAAGCATTAACGACGTACTACTTTGATACGGAGCAGGAACGCTGGGAAGCGCTGAGACGCCTTGGGGTGGACGAAGAAGCGCGGGTACTGATCAGTGCGACGACACACTTTACGGACATGATCAACGGGACGCTGGCGCTGCCGGAAGGGCCTGAACCGTTAAGCTTTAATATCAATTCGATAAAAGGCCTGGAAGCGGCGGATCCGTCTGCGGGGGTGCTGCAGTTGGAAGGGTTGGAAGCGAACCATATGGGGAGTGCGAATTTCCGGTTTACGCTGGCGGTACCTGCAGGGCGTGCAGGGATGACGCCGGCGGTAGCGGTGGGATATTCGAGTGACGGCGGGAACGGGATACTGGGGAAGGGGTGGAGTCTTGAAGCGGGCGGAGAGATAACATACGACACGCGGCGGGGGCTGCCTGAATATACGGCGGGGGAAGGGAATAAAGGGCCGTTCATGCTGGACGGGGTTGTGCTGGAATATGGCGGCAGGGAGAACGGCGGGTACCGGTACCGGCCGCTGAAGGAAAGTGCGTTTGAGCGGATACTGCACTATACGGAACCGGTTGATTACTGGGAAGTGACGGACAAGCGAGGGACGAAGCGGGTATACGGGAGCCGTGGGACAGACAGGGATTCCGATGCGAGCTGGGCGGGGCTTGATACCGGGAGGAAGTACCGGTGGCTGCTGGAAAGTGTGGAGGACAGTTTTGGGAACCGGATCAGATATGAGTATGCACAGGACGAAGGCGAGCTCTATCTGACGGAGATCTGGTATACGGAACACAAGGACAGCCGTGACGAAGGGCCGTACCGGGTAGTTTTTGAGTATGCCAGGAGCGAGCGTCAGGACATTGGTGTAACGGGGCGCGGGAAATACGTAGCGCAGACGAGGTGGCGGCTTGAGCGGATAGAGTTCTTGTATGGGAAGACGGAACGCATCAGGAGCTATCGTTGTGGGTATACGACCCAGCGGTACTTTGGGACGACCCAGTTAGTGAAGTTTGGCGAAGAAAGGACAAGCGGCGGAGCATACCTGTGGGCGTATGAGTTTGAGTATGAAGAGTTCGAGTATGATACACGAGGCCGGCCGGTATTGTTTGGCGATGTGGAGCGGTGGGATTTTGGCAGGCATGCGATTCAGGAGCGGCACGGGGAAAGCGGCGGCGGATCAGGAATGATATCCGGAGGAGCAGGGATAGGGCCGTCACATCGTACGGATATACGGGTTATCCGGACGCAGAATTTCGGAGGTACCAGCGGGTACATGCAGACGGAACGGACGCTTGTAGATATCAACGGGGACGGGAAGCCCGACATTGTATGGATGGAAGGCGGGGAACTGAAGGCAATATTGAACAATGGGGAAGGGTTTGATCTGGGGAATAATCCTGAAACCTGGGGATTCGAGGGGGGAGTGGGCCCTGGCAGCATCGGTTTGGAGTTTCAGAATTCGAACAGCTATGGGCATAGTACGTTCGTTGGAGCAGGGTTACCGATTGGCGGTGTGGGTCCTAATAGTGGAAGAACGACCCAGGAAAGCTGGAGCACTGAAGAGATCGGTTTTGCGGACATCAATGGGGACGGCCTGGCGGATATAGTCGTACGGGGAGAAGAGTTTTACTGGCAGAATACGGGGACATCATTTATCAAGACGGGGTACCGGAGTACCGGAGACGGAGCCGGGATACCCGGAGACATGGAACGAGTATTGGACAGCCAGGAAAAGAAAGCATATGACGAGGTTTATTATCAGCAGGTACCGTTTCGGGCATGGCGTGCGCCGGTGTCGGGGACGGTTGAACTGCAGCAGCAGGCACGACCGGCGCGGGGTGCGTTAAACGACAGCGGGGTGCGGCTGTATACGTATTGGGGACCCGGTACGGGGAAGGGAACGGATGGAGCGACGGAACTTGCGGTACAGTATACCCTGAACAAGGGGGATGGAGAAGCCGGCGGGCTGAAAACATTTTCGCCGGTCGGTCGCGGGAATGCGCTGTATTTTATCAGTGATGCGGGGAACGATATCCGGAATGACGACAAGGGCAGCAGCGACATTAGGTGGAATATAACAATACGCTATACGAACATGCGCTACTTTGAAGGACTCAACCGGGATCCGGTGTTTTTTGCACGGAAGGAAGACATGCCGGAAAAATTGGGAATGTTATATAACGAAGCGTCGGTTCAGGGAAACAACACGGCGATTTTTTTTACTGAACATGACTGGAAGGCGCGCGGCTGGCTGGACAGGGATACCTATGCATGGGCGGCCAGGCGGGGACAGATGATTCCAGGCGTACTGAGCAGAGCCGGTTTTGACCTGTTACAGGCTGCGGCAGAAGCGGCAACACTCTATATACCAAACGAATGGTCGCCTGAGCCGTACGATTACCCTTTTCTTACGGCGGAAGCGTACTATCATTTAAGTCCGCTGGAGGCGCTGTTCGCCTATTATTCTTATTATGATGCCGGTCTGGGTTTTTGCAGGGTCAACAGGGACTACGAAGCGGCGCTTGGTATGCAGGATTACCTGGACAATGAACGGCTCATCGCTTTGTACAGCGACAATGCGTTTTTTTTCGATGCAGGAACAGATTTTCAGGGCAAAGCTATTCTGGTGTTTAACCACGAGCGATTTGACGAATTTGCAGCGACTATAAGAAAAAGACAAACCTGGAACTACATAGAAGCGCAACTATTGGGATTGATAGGCATGCTGAACGAAGACCAGCGGGAGATACTGTATACAGTATTCCTTCCGGGTCGGGATGAAGCGGTGTACCCGCAGTACGACGAAGCGACCGGCCGCTGGTTCTATGGTGATGAAGCTGAAAGCCCTGTGGTGACGGCCGAGGAAGGGAGTGTGGGATGGTACCGGAATTCTGAAACGGTGTTTCTTATTGACAGCTATGACGGGGACGATCTGTTGTTTGATACCGAAACCGGAGCAGTATCGCTGGCCGGCACCGTTGTTGGGACGGGGGCGTTTATAGAAGCTAACCACGGCAGTACCGACAGGGTATGTGTCGTTACGGACACAGAAAACAAGTACCGGCAGGTATGGCATTTGAGCGGATATAAGGAAGAACTAACACGGTTAAGTCCGGAAAAAACGGCGGAGTTGGAAGCAACGATAGCGGGGTGGGACTGGCTTACCGAGGAACCGTGGATACATATTAGCAAGGGCTGGTACGACACGCTGCTGCGAACCATACCGACAGCTCGTGAAGCATTTATGCTGCAGACGGCGTACCAGGTAGTCGGGGGCCAGCCGAACGGTTTGAATACGGACGCGCTGACAAGCGAAGAACAGGAAACGGTACGGCGGCGTATCGCCGGTGTGGTATCCAGCGGCTTTTTTTCCTGCTATGCAGCGGAGGAGCCTGACGGCGGGACTGAACCGGCACCGGATGCGTACAGGGTAGTACGAACAAGCGGGCTGAGCGCTATGCAGGAAGCCATGCTCGATCTGGTACATACCGCCTTATACATCCGCGGGTGGACTACCGTACGGCGGAGTATCAGATATTTTGAAGACGGGGTGTTTCCGGTAGAAAACAACACCGTGACCTTTCTTACCGCGCTTCACAACGGCGGCTTTGAGCGGTATACGGTCACTATTGCCGCAGACTATACCTGGAACTCAGCAGACGATTTTAGTATAGAAGACGTGGTCGCTCATGCGCCGTCGTATGAGACGAACATCCCGGGATATGGTGCCGCCACAGATGCAGAAGGAAAACCGAAAGACGAACTTGTACCAACCGGCGAATTCGAAACCATAGAGTACCGGATGGAAACGGTTGAGCTTCTGCCCGGCGGGGTACGGCAGTGGTATTACGGGATATGGTTTAAAGGGCAGGAAGCGAGTGCGCTGCATAATGCGGAGCCGTTCAGTGAGGCAAAGCTGTACCGTGAGTGGATACGTGCCCGGAGTATAACACAGGAAGAACTGAGAACGGAGTCGGCCCAGCCGCCGCTGTATGCGCTGATACAGCCTGCCTATCAACTGGAAGACGGGACCTGGTCAATAGAATTCGATTATGAAACCGGACAGGCGCTGAACGGGGAACACGTGCTTGTCGGGCCGGTTAGCCTCGCCAAGGTGGGAAACATCCAAACGCTCTGGGTATTTTACGCCCCCTGGATAGCAGGCGATCTGATACACACCAACCGTATCGGCGGGAATGCCTATAACGAGATACGGGGAATGAAGCAACCAGCCGCGGCATACGGTTCGCTGGTTATGGGGTCGCTGAATAAAAGTTACAGCAGAGGGACTGACGAGGTGTTTACCCCCAGTCTTGGTATGCTGCCCATCGGGATTTCATCGGGATCCAATGATAGTTATGCGTATCAGTGGCAGAGCGTACAGGATATTAATGGCAGCGGCTATGCCGATATCGTGCAGGTTGCCGGCAAGGAACTGCTGATAACGCCCGGAGTAGGATCGGGAACCGGGACGGCCTTTGGGAAGACGTATTCCATGAAAAACGGAGGAGACGTAAGCCGGAACTACGCAACGGTTTCAACCAGTGGCCTGACGGTGAGCGCGACCGGATCCTATTATGCTATCCGCACTGCACGGGGTTTGTTACAGGGAAATACACAAAACGGCGAGGGCGGCAGCACAGAACCCAGCAGCGATCTTGGTCCTTCGGCAGGCGGCGGGGGAAACTGGTCTAACGGGACAACTACCCAGGAGCGGGGGTTAATCGATATCAACGGGGACGGCTTGCCCGATTTTATTGACGGCGGGTCTGTACTTCTGAACATCGGAAGCGAATTCGAAGGCGGGTATGCCTGGGGGCAGAGCTATCTCGGTTCCGGGAAAACGGTCAGCAACGGGATATCCATTTCATTGGGAGCCTGGAGAAGCGCTGATCCGGGAAGCGCGCGTGAAGCCAAGGCGGGCGGTTCTGTTTCGATGTCCGGTTCGCTTACCGTTTCAGATTCCCACACCGCAGCCACGGAAACGCTGCTTGATATCAATGGTAACGGCTTGCCCGATAAAGTCAGAAAACATGCGAATGCTGATTATATTGAAGTGGCGTTTAACCTTGGTTCTACGTTTGCCGATTTTATACCGTTTCCCCTTGCCAGTTGGCAAACCGGGCTGCTGGGACTTACCGAAACGATGAGAACCGACGCCAATCCTCCGGCAGACGGTTTTTCCTCGCTGCCGTATTTTGGAACAGTTACCGTGGAAAATAAAATACAGAACCTGGAATTGGGGAAATTTGACCTGAGCGAAATGGATGCGCTTGATTATTCCCTGTCGAGTTCCTGGGGGCTGTCGGGCGGACTTGACGTGTCGATCCAAATATCAATATGGATACCCATAGTTTGTCAATACATCAATATCCCTCTCTCAGCCGGGAGTGCGATCAACTGGAGTTCGTTTACCAACCAGGTAACGGTGAGGATGATTGATATCAACGGGAACGGACTGCCGGACCGGGTACTGCGTGTTGCAGGAAGCACTGATATATATGTGCGGCTGAACAAGTCCGGGCGTGTCGGACTGCTGCGGACGATCTCCCATCCGCAGGGAGGCAGAACCGCCGTGGACTATGCCTATATGTCCGGCACCCCCCAGATGCCCCAGTCGAAATATGTCATGAGTGCCGTTACCCGGGAAGACGGCGAAGGAGATACAGACCGGCTTGCCCGCGGTGAAGCGCCGCTGGGGTATCACAGCGAACATTCCTGGACAACCGAGATAGTGTACGGCACCGGTCACTACGACCGGGTTGCAAAGGAACAGTACGGATTCGATACGGTAACGGTACGCTCCCCGGTTGACAAAACCAAACGGGTACAACGTTTTACCTGGGGTGTGTACCACCTGAAAGGGCTGCCGGTACAGGAAGTCGTCTCCGATGAAACCGGGCATGAATGGAGCAGGACGACCACCTACGCATACCGTGACGCCCCCTATGCGCTGCAGCGGCAGGTAACCACCGAGGTGTGGGAAAACGGACAGAACACCACCGCCATGACAACGGCGGTGGATTACGAGTACGACAACAGCAGGTCAGGGCCGCTGCAATACGGGAACGTCACAAAGATACGCGACACGGTATTAACCGGAACACAGAAACCGCCGGATCTGACCGCCGAGATAACGTGGTGGGAACCCGGCACGGCGTATTTCCACGCCCACCCCACCGGGATAACCGTGGAAAGCGGCACAACGCTTATCCGCAGACGTACCGGAGCGTACGACCAGCGGACCGGCGCATTAATCCTGCAGACGCAAAAAGGACAGGAAACAACGACCCAATCCGACCTTACCACGAAGCTCACCTGGGATCCCTACGGCAACCTGGAGCGGATCGAGAACGTCGGTTCCTCCTGGGGTGCGTATGAATGGGACCGTGAGCACCACCAGTACCCGGTTACCATAACACGGGGCGGGCCGGGAGTAGGCCCGTACGAGTCGCACATCGCCTGGGATCCGCTGTGGGGTGTTAAAACAAAAGAAACCGACGAAAACAACCAGACCATAACCTACACGTACGACGAGCAGGGCAGGCTTAGTGCAGTGTACAGCCCGTACGACGGCGCTATACCCGCCGTTACGTATGCCTATGCTACGCCGGAAGGGGGACGCTGGTACGCAGTAACCCGGAATAAGGTGAGCTTTGATCCCGGTGATACCGGTGGTATCAGAACGGTTATCGCCGTGGACGGCCTGGGACGGCCCCTGATTACCGCCAAGGACGGCGCCGTGTGGGACGGCAGTACAGACCTGGCAGGATGGAATATCGCCGGGCCGGTTGCGGTGGACGGCAAAGGCAGAACCGTTGCCCAGGGACAGAGCGTCTTCCTGGAGGCGCTAAGCGGCAGCCTTGAAGACGTCGTTACGTACGCCTTCCCCCGGAAAAGCGGGTACGACAGCGTGTACGCGATGCGCTACCCCACCCTCACCGAATACGACACACAGGACAGACCTACAACGGTAACCCTGCCTGACGGCGCACCCCAGCGTACCGCCTACGCCATAGCAGACGGCCACAGCGTCGTAACCGTTACCGACCCCCTGGGGAACGTCAGCGTACAAACGTCTGACGCACGGGGGAACATTACCGCCGTAACACGGAACAGCCGTACCGGTAATGAACTGACCGGCGCAACCTACCGGTATACCGCCATCGGTGAGATGCTGGCCGCCGTCGATTATCAGGGCAACGTACTCAGTATCGAGTACGACTTAATGGGCAGAAGAACCGCCCTGACAAGCCCTGATATCGGGCGGAAAGAATACGTCTACGACCGCTCCGGTAACCTGATCGAAGAAAGCGACACCGTCCTGCGCGGTAAAGGGACGGCAATCTATTACGAGTATGACGGCATGAACCGGCTGACGGCAATCACGTACCCTGCAAGCGAGAACACCGTGTACGAGTACGGGCCGCCCGGATCCCCGTACGGCAGCGCCAACCGCATTGTCCGGGTAACCGACGAGAGCGGGCATATCGAGTACCGCTACGGCGCCCTGGGCGAAACCACCGCCGAAACACGAACCATCCTGCACATGGACGAGTCCCGGAAACTGCTGTACCCTGCGGGTGTGGCGTACGAGTTTACGTACCGGAGCAACTACCTGGGGCAACTGGAGTGTATCGGGTTTCCGGACAAGGAAACCGTCCGGTACGGGTATAACCAGGGCGGACAGGTGAACGAGGTAACGGGGGAACGGAACGGGACGACCTTTACGTATGTCAAGAACATCGGGTACGACGAGTTCAGCCAGCGGGTGTTTATTGAGTACGGGAACGGGATAAGAACCACCTACCGGTACGACCCGGCGCGCAGATGGCTAAGCGGGATAACGACAACGGGCCCGCAGGGATTGGCGTACCAGGATATTGAGTATACACTGGATGCCGTGGGAAACGTGGAACGGTATACCAACAACGCATACGATTACCAGACACGTCAGGACTACGAATACGACGACCTGTACCAGCTGACC
>Ga0082212_10001673_pt1 | contig 32596 bp, 28 predicted proteins | sample TergutNt197P3_FD_71548 | JGI IMG/M metagenome (GOLD analysis project Ga0082212, IMG submission 71548) | Neocapritermes taracua P3 segment gut microbial communities from Petit-Saut dam, French Guiana - Nt197 P3 | ecosystem: Host-associated > Arthropoda: Insects > Digestive system > Gut ... | reverse complement strand
CTTCAGCTTCTTTCATCATCTTTTGCAGTCCGCTTATCGCGTCCATTACCCTCACCTCAAGGCCATTCTACCATATCTGTCCCGAGGTTGACATAAGTTTTTTAAATTAGATTGCCGTGGACGACCGCCTGCTTGACGGCGCGTATATGCTCCGGCGTTGTGCCGCAGCAGCCTCCGACGATGTTGGCTCCCGCTTGGATCAAAGCCGGGACAAATTTTACCATATCCTCCGGCGTATCCGGGAAGACGGTTTTCCCATTGATGTTTTTCGGCAGCCCGGCGTTGGCGTGGACAAGGATATGAGCCTCGGGCAGGGCTGTTTTGATCTCTTTTACGATTTCGACCATACGCTCAACGCCGTTGCCGCAATTCGTCCCGATAATATCGGCTCCCGCCTCAACGCAGGCTTTGGCCGCCTCGGCCGGGGAAACGCCCATCATGGTTCGATAGTCGCCGCGCGCGGTTTTCTCGAAGGTGAAGGTGCAGATGACTTCCAATTTGGTGTGCTCCTTCGCCGCTTTGATGGCAAGCACCGCTTCCTCAATGTCGCTCATGGTTTCGATGCAGACGGCGTCCGCGCCGCCCTTTTCCAACGCAATCATCTGCGTTTTGAAGGCGTCAAACATTTCCTCTTCGGTAACGTCTTCGGTGATCAGCATTTGCCCGGTGGGGCCGGCCGAAGCGATGACCCAATGGTCATCGCCCGCCGCCTCGCGGGAGGCGCGCGCCGCCGCCTCATTGATTTCGGCGGCTTTGTCCGCGAGACCGAAATGCTCCAGCTTATAGCAAGTCCCGCCTAAGGTGTTGGTTTGAACCATATCCGCTCCGGCCTCGATGTAGCTCCGCGCGATCTCCTTCACGTCGTCAAAATGCGTTAGGCACCATTGCTCGGGACATTCGCCGGATTTCAACCCTTTTTGAAACAAAAAGGTTCCCCATCCGCCGTCGGAAACAAGGATTTTCCCCGTTTGCAGAACTTCTTTAATCGTCTTATCAGGCATGATCGTATTCCCGCGCCGCCGCGAAGAAGGCGTCGATGTTCTCGTGCGGCGAGACAGGCGGGATGTCACAGCCTGAAGAGAGGATGAAATTGGGCGCCTTCCCGCATTTTTGCAAGACGGCCAGCGTCGCCTCACGCACCGATTCCGGCGTGCCGCTGCGAAGCTGCCCGGCGGGGTCTACGTTGCCCATCACCAAACGGCCGGGGGGGATGAGCGGCAGCATCTCGCCCAAATCAATGGCGTTGCCGAAATGCAGGGCTTTGGCTTCGGTATCCAAAATGCTTTGAACCAGCGGGATGGTGTTGCCGCAGTTGTGATAGATGAACACGCACGAGTCTGTTTCAACCGCCTTGATGATCCGTTTGACATAGGGGGTCGAAAACTCGGCGATCAAGGCCGGGGAGAGCAGACCGGCGGCGGGTTCGGCCATCACGATGCCGTCGGCTCCGGCCTCGCGGAAAGCCGTGTTATAGGCGATCAGGAACTGGGTCACTTTTTCCAAAACGCCGTGAACAAGCTCCGGCTCCTCATAGCACAATGCCATGATCTCGGTCATATCCATCAGCCGTCCGGCCAGGGAATAGGGGCCAATGGCTCCGGCGAAGACGGGGCGGTCGGTGATCAGCTTTTTGGCTTCTTTGATCGTCGTCACATACTCGCCTGTGCGGGCGGTTCCGACGTCCGGCACCGTCAGCGCGGCCGCGCTGTCCTCATCGGTCACGATGGCTCCGGTGACGGTGGGGACTTCGCTGTCGGAGAAACGCACCGGGCTTCCGAATGCCTCGGCTTCCACCGACAAATCCATCAGGCTGACCGACGCCAGCGTATCCCAGCGATCGGCAACGGCCTTCATGCAGGCGGCTTGGGCTTTCCCGCTGTTGACCAGCTCCCGCATCGAAACCCCGGTGAGCTTGATCCCCGGGAAGGAAAGGACAGGCAGGGGTTTGCGCTGTGAAGCGGCGGTTTTGAGCCAGTTGTTCATATCCATGTTTCAGTTGCCTTTCTTTGCCAAGATGGCCTGTTTGGCGGCTTCAGCCGCGCTGGCGGCGTCGGCTGTGTAAATGTCCGCGCCCGCGTTTTTGCAAAATTCCTCGGTGATCGGCGCGCCGCCCACCATGATGGTCACCCCATCCCGTATCCCGGCCTCAATAAAGGCGTCAACAGTGTTCTTCATCTCGCCCATCGTCGTTGTCAGCAACGCCGAAAGGGCGACAACGTCCGGCTTTTCTTCTTTGTACGCCTCCACGAACCTCTCGGGCGGCACATCGACGCCTAGGTCGATGACTTCGATGCCCTTGCCCTCAAACATCATCCGCACAAGGTTCTTGCCGATGTCGTGCAAGTCGCCCCTGACGGTGCCGAGCAGTGCTTTCCCAATGGGCTTTGCGCCGCTTTCGGCCAAATGCGGCTTTAGAATCTCGGTTCCGGCGTTCATGGCGCGCGCCGCGATCAGAACTTCGGGGACATAGACCTCATTGGCTCTGAACTTGACCGCCACGACGTCCATACCCGCCAGCAGCCCTTGCTCCAAAATGTCTTTGGCCGGCACCCCGGCCTCGATCGCCTGATTGACCAATTCCTTGACGATCTTGGCTTTGCCCTTTTGCAGCTCCTCGGAAATTTGGGTTAGTATTTCACTCATGGTAAACCTCCTGTTTTTATGGTACTATAGTAAGGGGTGGTTTGATGCCGAATGAATGTATGCGGGATTGCGCAACGTGCGGGAAATGCGGAAAACTCCCCCTGCTTGATTCGTTCCGGCTCACCGGGCAAACGGTTGAGGCGCGGACGGGGTTCGGGGTTGCCGTTGACCTCGGCACAACAAGCGTTGTCCTCGCGCTGGTTGATGTATCGTCCGGGAGGATCATGGCGCGGCACAGTTTTCTCAATCCGCAGCGGGCATACGGCCCTGATGTGATTTCCCGGATCAACGCCGCCAACAACGGAGCCCTCGCCGAACTGCAACATTTGATAACAGAGAGTATTTTCACGGGGCTTGATTCCTTCAAACCTTATCAGCCCGGGGAGATGGTCGTCGCCGGAAACACAACGATGATCCATCTGCTTTTAGGGTTATCATGCAGCAGTTTGGGCGTTTCGCCGTTTAAGCCGATTTATAAGCTGGATCAAACCTACCCCCTCTTTGGATCCAACGTCACAATACCATGTTGGCTTGCGGGGTTTGTGGGGGGGGACGTAACGGCGGGACTTCTGCACGTTCTGCCGGAGAGGAAAGAGCGGTTTCTTTTAATCGACCTCGGCACCAACGGCGAGATGGCTTACTACGATCGCGGGAGACTGACCGTCACAGCGACAGCGGCCGGCCCGGCGTTTGAAAGCGGGCAGAGCGGCGCGTCGGAAACCATCGGGGAGCTTGCCCGTTTGGTCAAAACCGGGGATTCAATCCTTACGCATAAGCAAGTGAGTGAATTGCAGCTCGCCAAATCGGCGGTGCGCTCGGGGCTGGAGATATTGCTGGAAAATCAACCGCCGCTGGACGCCGTTTATTTGGCCGGGGGTATCGGAACGGCGATGAACGCGCAAGACGCGGCTTGTATCGGGCTGATCCCGCCGGAGCTGGTTGATCAAACGATTGCCGTCGGCAATGCCTCATTGGGCGGGGCTGTGCGCTTGCTGCTGGCTCCGTCACGCACGGCGGAAGACATGAAAAGACTTTTGGCTGACGTTACCGAAATCAATCTAGCGGCGCATCCGCGATTCAACGATTTATTTATGGAGCATATGAGCTTTGAGCCGCCCACAACCCCAACGCCGGGTTTTCAATAAACATGTCCCCGCTGTCTTTCAGCCCAACCGCCTCGTCATACGGCATATACCCGAACCCGACGCCTTCGATTTCCTCCCGGGTGAGCAGTTTGGCCGCGTAGGTCACTTTGAACCGCCCATCGGAGGAACCGTGGATCAAATGCGCCGCCGCCGAGAGGTTTTCGCGCAGGTCTTGGTGTTCTTTGACCAATTCCAAGATGCGTTCGCGCCCAACGTAGCCGTATTGGCGGATCAGCCTGTCCACTTCGTCGTCCTCGCCGAAACGCTTGACGCCGGGTGCTAAGATGATCAATTCCCCGCCGTCTGCCATCGCCATGCGCGTTCGGTAAACGGCCTTGTTGCCCAGCCATGTGCTTTTGAACTCCCGCTCGTCCAAGTTGACGAAGCACCGTTGGAAAGGCTTATCCACCATCGTGATATTCTTCTCCCGGCTCAACGCCGCCGCCTGTTCAAAAACGCCGCGCTCCCGCCCAGTGAAAATTCCGCACAGTTCGCTCCCTTGGGTAACAGTCAGGACATACAGCAGCGGCAACCCGGTGATGAAGTGTGTTTCGGCGTAGTCGAACACCTTCCGAACCGGGGTGTCGATCCTGCCCAAAATGCGCTCTATGCCGTAAAACGCCCCAAGCATATGGGAGCTGTTGATCATGTTGCTGCCGCCGCAGCCCACGAAGATATTTTTGGAGTAATTGGCCATCCCCGCCACTTCATGCGGCACCACCTGACCGATGGAGATGATCAGATCGTACGACGGGTCGAGCAGCCGTTTGTTTACCTCAACGGCAATCGGTTCGGTCATCAGTCCCTCGGAGACTTGGGTCACAAACGCCGCCGGGACTTCGCCCAATTTGACAATATCGTTCCGCCAGTCGTGATGGAGGATCAAATCGAACGGCACGCCGAGGAAATCGGCGCACTCCCGCTCGCTCATCGGCTCGTGCGTACCGAGGGCGGGCATTATGTCAAATTGGCAACCGGGCAGCATGTCCATGATCGCCCGCGTGATCTCTCCGGCAAAGGAATGCAGCCGCGTCGCGTCGGGCGGCAGCAGAAGGACTTTATGTAACTTTCGCCCTTCCAACGCTTTTTGCAGCTCGCCTTTATAATCAATCATACAATGTAAGCCGAGGAGGCGGTGTCCCCGCCGCGCCCCGTCCAGTTCGTGTGAAAAAATTTTCCACGCGGCGCGTCAACCCGCTCGTAAGTGTGTGCGCCGAAATAGTCCCTCTGCGCTTGCAAAAGGTTGGCGGGCAGGCGTTCGCTGCGGTAGCCGTCGAAATAGCTCAACGCTGAAAGGAAGGCCGGGGCGGGTATGCCGTGCGTGACCGCCGCCGCGCAGACCCTCCGCCATGCCGCTTGCGACGACGCCATGATACCGTTGAAATATGGGTCGATCAGCAAGTTGGGCAGGTTGGGGTCGCTGCCGAACGCCTCTTTGATTTTGCCCAAAAAAACCGAGCGGATGATGCAGCCCCCCCGCCACAGCAAGGCAATGTTGCCGTAATCCAATGACCAGCCGTAGGTCACGGCGGCGGCGCGCATCAGGGCGTAACCTTGTGCGTATGAGACGATCTTGGACGCGTACAGAGCCTTGCGGACGTCGTCAATGAACGCCGCTTTGTCGCCTGTGAACGGAACGGTTTCGGGCGGCGCGATGATTTTCGACGCGTTGACCCGCTCGTCTTTGATGGCCGACAGGCAGCGGGCGTAAACCGCTTCGCTGATCAGCGTCAGCGGCACCCCTTCGTCCAGCGCGGCGACCGACGTCCATTTGCCCGTTCCCTTCTGTCCGGCGGTGTCGAGGATTTTGTCCACCAGCGGCGAACCGTCTTCGTCGGACGCTGCCAGTATGTCGCGGGTGATCTCGATCAGGTAGCTGTCCAGCTCGGCCTTGTTCCATTCGGCGAAAACGTCCGACATCTCGGGGGCAGTCATACCGAGCAGGTTCTTCATCAGATGGTAGGCTTCACAAATAAGCTGCATATCGCCGTATTCAATGCCGTTGTGGATCATTTTGACAAAATGCCCCGCCCCATCGCTTCCGACCCAGTCACAACAGCGGCTCACAGCCGCATGAAGTGAACGCTGCGGCGGTTCTTCCCCGACCGTAGCTGCTATTGCTTGGAAAATGGGCTTTACATGCTCCCACGCTTTCGGGGAGCCTCCCGGCATGATGCTGGGGCCGAGCAAAGCCCCCTCTTCGCCGCCCGAAACGCCGGTGCCGATATAGAGCAGCCCTTTGCTCTCCACCGTTTGGGTTCGGCGGATGGTATCGGGGAAATGCGAGTTGCCGCCGTCAATGATGACGTCGCCGGGGGAAAGAAGGGGGATGAGTTTCTCAATGAAATCATCCACAGGTTTGCCCGCCTTGACCATCAGCATAATCTTACGCGGGATGGACAAGCCGGAAACCAGCTCCTCGAGAGTTTCCGCGCCGGTGATGTTTTTCCCAGCCGCCCTGCCTTGGATAAAGTTCTGTACTTTTTTTACATCTCTGTTGAAAACCGAAACATGGAACCCCTTGCTCTCCATGTTCATCACAAGGTTTTCGCCCATAACGGCCAAACCGATCAGCCCAATATCCGCTTTTTTCATCGCTGAACCCTCGCGTTTCCCTCAAAAATATTCAATAATTGCTTTTCATCGACCGGCAGGCTGTAGTCACCCAGCATGGTGACGGCCAGCGCGCCGCTCGCCCAGCCCAGCTTGGCGCATTTGGCGGCGTCATACCCCATCAGCAACCCATACAGCATCCCGCCGACAAAGCCGTCGCCGCCGCCGATGCGGTCGAGCACTTGTATATCACGCGGTTCGATGACCACCCACTCGTCCCCGTCCAGCATGATGCAGCCCCATGTGTGGTTGAAGGCCGATACCACTTCGCGCAGCGTCGTCCCGAAGACCTGCGCGTTCGGATACGCCGCTTTGACGCGGCCGATCATCTCTTTGAACCCTTCGATCTGCGCCGTGATGTCTTTCCCGCCGTGTTCGGGGCCTTGTATGCCGAGAGCGAGCTGGAAATCCTCTTCGTTGCCCTCTAAAATGTCGCAGCAGGCGGCGATTTGCGAGAAGGTTTCCCGCAGCTCTTTTTCGCGCCCCTTCCAAAAGGAGGCGCGGTAATTCATGTCAAAGCTCACCCGTGTGCCGTGCTTTTTCGCCTCTTTGGCCAATGTGAGGCAGAAATCCGCGCTTTTGGGCGACAGGGCGGCGATCAGCCCCGACATATGCAGAAGTCTGACCCCTTCCCGTTTGAATAACCGATCCAAGTCGAAGTCTTTGGCGTCCAGCTCCAGCCCGACTTCCCCTGCCCTGTCGTTATGCACGATGGGGCCGCGCACACCAAACCCCGAGTCGGCGATGTTAAACTGATGGCGGAACCCCCAGGGGCCGTCCTGCGCCAGTTCGGAGCCTTCGGCTTCGATGTTCCGGCTCCGCAGTTCGCTCTTGATCAACCGCGCGATCGGGCTGCCCTTGACAAAGCAAGTCAGCACTTTGGCGGGCAAACCAAGAGAAGCGGAAACGGTTACGACATTCGATTCCGCGCTGGTCGCCTGCATGGTATATGTATTGCTGCAATGCACAGGCTGGCCGTTGGCCGGGGTGATGCGCACCCCCATGCTGGTCGGCGCGACGATAGACCATTGACTGTTTTCACGGAAGGTTAACGGCATCGGTCTTCCTCCTTATACGTTGGCGACGGCTTCACGCGCCAGTTCGACCCAGCGGGCGGCATGGCGGGGGTCGCCGCCCAGGGTGTGATTGTCTTTCATAATGATCTCGGTGACCGTCTCTTTGACATGCCTGACCGCTTTTTGCAGGTCGGCGCGCACGGCATTTTCGTCCAAAACGCTCTGCGCCAGCGGGGTGGGACTGGGTTTGACCGAGGCGATGTAGCTGGCTCCCAGCAGGTCGGGCAGGGTTTCCCAGTCTGCCCACGGGGAGACGGAGACGCGGCGCAGACGGGGGATTTGCTTGATATACTCCCAGCGTTGGTTGTAGGATTCACAGCAGCCGTAGCAGTTCAGCCCGAAGCGTTCGGCGATTTTCAAGTGATAGGGCAGGATGAACTCTCCGTACATGACCGGGCTGACCGAGGACGTCTCCTGACTTTCCACCAGCCCCCACATGTCCATCGTCGTGACCCGCCCGGGGTCAAACCCCGGCTGGGGAAGGTCTTTGGTAAAGCCGAAACCGCCCGACCCGGTGTAGGTGCCGTCTGTGTTGAGCGATAAATAACCGTTCTGCTGGAGGAAATCCAGCCGGTTGAGCCAGCCGTCGCAAAGCAGATTCATCAGTTTATGTACATTCTCCGGTTCGGCGATCAGGTCGCACATGAAATTCTCCAGCCCGCGGATGTCGATGAAATTGCGGGTCATCCCCAGCGACCACCACCACGCCGTTTTGCGCCGGACGGTCAGGATTCCGTCAAACAGCTCATGCGCCAGCGCGAGGACGGTTTCGGATTCTTTTGAGTCGATGACGATTTCGGGGAAACGGAGTTTGGGCAGGTCGTCGTCATAATCCTCCACAGTGGGAACCATGATGAACGATCCTTGACCGCCGCCGTGTTCGCGTTTCAGCTCTAACCCCCAGCCGGTATCGGAGAACGACCAAGGGACGTCGAAAAAGGGTTCGATCACCTTATCGTCCTTCATCACCTCAAACCAGTAAATCTGTTTGAGCAGCCACATCTCCCACACCCGGGCAATAGGGACAACACACTGCAATTCCGAAGCGGGGATGCACTCGTTCCACCCGTTTTCCGGGTCGATGAAAATAACCGGCTCCCGCGTCTCCAAATCGTTGTGCCGCCGCCAAAGATCGGCTTTCCGCGCCTGTTCGGGCAAGGCGGCGATTTCGGCCACCCGCCGCCCCAAATTCCGCAGACGGGTTTTCTCCCCGTCCGAGAGGATAAAGGTATCGTTCATCACCTTGATAACAGGCATCCCGGACGCCGTTTGCAAAGTCGCGGGGTCGCGTTTGGCTGTGCTCATATCCTAAAACTCCTCACATTCGGTTTTTCTAACCCATGGCGGCGGCAATCATTTGCTCCAAAACCGCCGCTTCCTCCATAGACGCCATGGTAGACACTTTGCTGTATATTTCCGAAACCTTGTCCATCTCCCCCGCTTTCATGGCGGCGGCGATCATGTTGGCAAAAACCTTCAGCTGCATCTCATTCATAAAGGGTTCACCCCAATCGAAGAATAATATACCACAGCGGGCGTGTTTTTGCAAGTCCCCGAACCCCCTTTTCAGGTGCGGAAAGTCCTGCAGCGAACCCCTTGTTAAAAACCCCTTGAAAGCAATCGTCAATTCGGTTATAATGACAGCATGGCACGGAGGTGAGGAAGATGCCAAAAGAGCGGACAGAAGCCGCAAAACATGACCGGAGCGCGGATTATTCCGCCGCGCTGAGCCGATCCATCGAAATTTTCACGTCGGAGTCCGACGGTGAGATCAGCAGCATTATGTCAAGCGGTTTGTGGCCGATTGCCGACGCGACCGGCATGGATCGCGTTAATGTATACAATCTGTTGGATTTCGATTGGGGTAAGCGTTTCGGGCAGGTATACCATTGGGACAAATCGAAAGGCGGGACATCGGCCATCACCGAAGAATTTAAGATTCTTCCCAATCATCCGGCCGTTGAAAATTGGATCGAAGTTTGCACCAACGGCGGCTGTATTAACATCTGTACAGACGTCATGACCCCCGACGAGTCGGCTTTTTTGGGAGCCTTCGGCGTGAAATCCATGCTGCTTACGCCTGTTTTTATCAATGGCAGTTTTTGGGGCGCCGTCGCCTTTCAGGATCATACGAATGAACGGCTTTTTGACGGCGAGAGCAAAGAGCTGTTGGTCTCTGCCGCCCGTTTATGCGCCGGTGCCTTTGTCAAAGCGGAAAAAGCGCAAGCCCTCAAACGCAGCAAAGACCTGACCGATACGCTGAATAAAATGGCCGGGCTCTTTCTGTCACAGAGCGGAAAATCCTTTGAGGAGATGATGACCTCCGGCGGAAAACTTTTGGCCGATTTGGCTGATATAGACAGGTTTTCGGTCTTCCGCTGTTATATATCGGACGGCGGATTGCACGGGTCGCAGATATACCGCTGGGACAGAATTTCCGGCGGCACTTCCACGCCCAACAGCGTCTATACCGACGCCGCGTTCTCGGAGACAGTGCCGACATGGGAGGAACTGTTCCTGAAAGAGGAAACGGTAAACTTCCCTATCAGTATGATGCCCCCGCGTGAAGCAGCCACATTCCGCGCCAACGGTTCATGCTCCGTTTTTGCCGCCCCCGTGCATATAGACAGTATCCTTTGGGGGTTTGTCCTTTTTGAAGACCTCTATACCGAACGGTTTTTTGACGCGGATTTGGCCGAGACGATGCATTCGGCGGCGTATCTGTTCACCAACACCCTCATACGCGCCAAATTCCAAAACGAGGTCATCAGTGAAAAAGACCTCACACGCGCCGTCATTGACGCCGCCCCCGTCGGGCTGATCATCAGGGATAAAAATCTGACCATTTTCGATTGCAACGACGCCGTGCTTGATATGTTCGGCGGCATAACGAAAGAATACTTCATGGAGCATTACTTTTCGTTTTCGCCCGAAGTTCAGCCGGACGGATCGAATTCTTTGGATCGGATCAAGGAATATCACGGCCGGGTGCTTAACGGCGAAGAAATGATGTTTGAGTGGATGTACCATTCCCTTGAAGGGGATCCCATCCCCTGTGAGCTGAAGCTAACGCGGGTAGAGTATAACAATGAGTATATGGAACTGGTTTATATATACGATTTGCGCAGCATCCGAAAGATGGAGCAGGAGATAGCGGAAGCCGCGCAAACGCAGATTTTGATCGACGCAATGCCTTTATGCTGTACGCTGATCGACAGGAATTTCAAAATTTTGATGTGCAACCAATCGTCTGTGGAGCTCTTCAAAGCGTCCAGCAAAGAGGCGGTCATCAATGACTTTTACAACCTCGCGCCGGAAATCCAGCCGGACGGCAGGGATTCAAAGGAAGCGGCCATTGAATATATCGGGAAGGCTTACAGCGAAGGATTCTTTCACGTCAAGTGGACGCACAGGGGCATCGGCGGCGAGATCATTCCTTGCGATGTCACCCTTGTGCGGGTAACGTACAAAGGCGAATATGTTGTCGCAGGGTATATGCAAGATTTGCGCGAAGTCAACAAGCTGATGGGCGAGATACGCAGCGAAAAAGAGCGTTTTGAAAAAGCATCCCATTGGTATGAATCGCTGCTTGACGCCATGCCATTTATCATTGCTGTTCAGGATATAAATGAGAATTTTACCTTTATCAATCAGACGATCGAAAAATCCTTCGGGGTGAATCGGCGTGAGCTCATCGGAAAACCATGCCGCAATTTGGGTTTGGACATATGCTGCACCGATAACTGCGCCATTGCCTGCGTTAAGCGCGGACAGAAGAGGACGCATTTCAGCCATAACGGCAATTCCTATCAAGCCGACATCAAAAAGCTGAATGACCTGGACGGCAATCCCACCGGTTATGTGGAAGTGATACAGGACATTACCGAAATGGAACATTTGGCAAAGCAAAAGGCGGAAGCGGAAGCGGCCAGCCTGGCCAAATCCTCCTTTTTAGCCAATATGAGCCACGAGATACGAACGCCGATGAGTGCCATCATCGGTATGACGACCATCGGTAAAAACGCGGGAAATATCGAACGGAAAGACTATGCCTTTCAAAAGATCGATGAATCGGCAAAGCATCTGCTGAGCATCATCAATGACATCCTTGATATATCCAAAATCGAAGCGGATAAATTGGAACTGTCGCCGATCGAGTTCAATTTCCAAACGATGGTACAGCGGGTCGTCGGCATCATCAGTTTCCGTGTGGACGAACGAAAACAAAAGCTGTCCGTTCAATTTGACAAGAATATCCCCTCATGTATTGTGGGCGACGACCAGCGGCTTTCGCAGGTCATCCTCAATTTGCTCTCCAATGCCGTGAAATTCACGCCCGAAGGCGGAGAAATCGGCTTGAACGTATCCTTATCCGGTGAAACAAAAGAAGCCTGCGAATTGCGGGTTGAAGTGAGTGACAACGGGATCGGTATGACCCCCGAGCAGCAGGCTCGGCTGTTTACCGCTTTTGAACAAGCCGAAAGCGGCATAAGCCGCCGGTTTGGCGGCACAGGATTGGGGCTGACCATTTCAAAGCGCATTGTTGAGATGATGGGCGGGGAGATTTGGATCGAATCCGAATTGGGCAAAGGAGCACGGTTTATTTTCACCGTCAAAGCCGCGCGCGGCAAAAACCGGGTTTCCCGAAACGACGGGTTTGACGCGGACGGCAGCAATAAAGAAACCGTGACATTCACAGGGAAACGCATCCTTGTTGCCGAAGATGTGGAAATAAACCGCGAAATCATCGAAGCGCTGCTGGAAAGCACCGGCATCTCTATCGATTTTGCCGAGAACGGCCTGCAAGCCGTTGAAATGGCAATCTCCCGCCGATACGACGCCGTGCTGATGGATGTGCAGATGCCCAAAATGGACGGATTGGAAGCGTCCCGCCAAATCCGCTCCGCCCGCCCCCCCGGCTCTGCCCGGCTTCCGATCATCGCAATGACCGCCAATGTGTTTAAGAACGATATTGAGGAATGCCTTTCCGCGGGCATGGACGATCATATCGGCAAACCGCTTGATACCGATATATTGCTCGAAAAATTACGGTTGTACCTGATGGAGTGATGCTATGAAGACATTGATCCTCTACGCCACAAAAAACGGAGCCGCCCGTGAAGCGGCTCAGCGCATCGCGGGGCTAAGCGGCAGCGCGGTGCTCCATGACTTGAAGGGCGGCGTCCCCCCGCTTGCGGATTACGATTGCATCATTCTTGGCAGTTCGGTTTACGTTGGCTCAATCCGCAAGGAGGCAAAAGCATTCCTGAAAGAAAACACAAGCGTTTTATTGGGCAAACGGCTGGGGCTGTTCCTTTGCGGTATGGACGCAAGCAATGAACAGGCGTCATTGAAGGCAAACTTCCCGCAGGAACTACTGCAATCGGCAAAGGCGGCGAGCTTCTTAGGCGGGATATTTGACCCTAAGAAAGCCGGGGTCATGGGACGATTGATCATGAAGGTTGCCGTTAAACAGTCGGAATACACAGATACCATCGACAACGGCAAGATCAAACAGTTCACGGAGGCCATGCTGGTCTGAGGAATCGCTGGACGGGTTGCTTCAAGAGAAGAGGCTGTACCATAAAGGCGGCAGTGCTGGGAAATCGTCTCTGAAAATCCCCCCACGCCCTGATAATTTTTCTTGCATTTCTCAAGAAACTGTGATATTGTAAAAATATTTCGTACTGGGAATGACCGACCCAAAACAAACTCTATAAAGATAACCTTTATAGAAATGTTAATTTTGAATTTTAAATTGTAGTTGTGACAGTATTTGCAGGAGGGTATATATGGTGCTTGGAATTTATGGGAGCGGTGGACTTGGGCGAGAAGTGCTGGAACTTGCACAATGTATTCAATGTGCATCAAATAGATGGTCAGAAATTGTCTTTATTGATGACTATTCAAAAGAATCATCGAAAAACGGTGCGAAGCTTATGACATTTTTAAACTTTAAGGATTCATATCAAACAAATATTTCTGAAATTTCAATTGCCATTGGTGATCCAGCATCCCGAAAAAAAGTTAGTGAAGAGGTTTCTGCGATTGGTTATATATTAGCCACTCTTGTTCACCCTTCCGTTAAAATCCCCGAATCAACCGAAGTGAAAAACGGTACGACCGTTTGTATCAATGCCTTTATATCGTGCAATGTAGTATTAGGCGTAAATTCATATATTCAACCTCATGCCCAAGTATCTCATGATTGTGTATTAGGCGATAACGCAGTAGTTTCGCCATCTGCAAACTTAGCAGGAAGCGTTACTGTTGGCGAAGGAAGCTATATTGGAATGGGTGCGATTGTCAAAGAGCGTGTAAGCATTGGTTCTTGGACGATAATCGGAATGGGTGCGACGGTTTATCAAGACATAGGTGATGAGGTTGTAGCCATTGGAAACCCCGCTAGAGTAATAAAACAAAATACCGACAGAAAGGTGTTTAAATAAAAATGGATAACGATGTTACGATAATGCAAATACTCGCTTATCCATTTGATGCGGCGCAAATTCTCGCCAAGCGCAAACGTATTCGCCGTGAACTTTTGGAAAAGGACTTAACATGGATAGATAAACGCATTGTTATCCTTGGCGGTTCAACCACACACGACATTAAGGAGATATTAGATTTATTCTTGCTAAATAACGGCATTCGTGCAGAATTTTATGAAAGTGAGTACGGTCAGTATTGGCAGGACGCAATATTCCCAAATGCAAAATTGGAAGCGTTTAACGCAGATATTATTTTCATTCATACATCACTACGGAATATAACGGAATTTCCAAAACTGACCGATAGTGCAGAAGAAGTTTCCGCTCTGCTTAGTTCGGAATATAACAAATTCATTGAAATATGGGAGCGTTTACGAAGCGTTTATAATTGCCCAATAATCCAAAATAATTTTGAATATCCATACTGGAGGTTAATGGGTAATCGTGATAGCAGCGATATACGTGGACGCGTTAATTTCGTTATTCGCTTGAATCTAAAATTTACTGAATACGCGCAAACGCACGAAAACTTTTTTATAAACGACATTAATTGGTTGTCTGCTGATTTTGGGCTTGAACAATGGAGTGACCCATTTTACTGGCATATGTACAAATACGCCATTGCCATACCCGCCATTCCATATCTCACGCATAACATAGCCAATATTATTAAATCAATTTACGGTAAAAACAAAAAGGCGTTTGCCCTTGACCTCGACAATACGCTTTGGGGCGGGATAGTTGGCGATGATGGCGTTGAAAATTTACAAATCGGACACGAAACCTCTGTGGGGCAAGTATACAGCGAATTTCAAGAATATATCAAGGCACATAAACAGCTTGGCGTTATCTTGAACGTAATAAGTAAAAATGAAGAAGAAAATGCACTTGCCGGATTAAACCACACGGACAACACGCTTACTCCTGATGATTTTATTATGATAAAGGCAAACTGGGAGCCGAAATCGCAAAATCTAATGGATATGTCACAAGAATTGGCATTATTACCGGAGAGTTTCGTTTTTGTAGATGACAACCCTGCCGAACGAGAAATTATTCTTCAGCAAGTGCCAAATGCTTGTGCCCCCGATATTGGAAGTAAGTCTGAGTATTATATCAGGACACTTGACCGCAACGGATTTTTTGAAGTAACGACGCTCACCACCGATGATATTAAACGTGGAGATATGTACAAAGATAATGCAGCAAGAAGCAAATTGCAGTCTGATTTTAAAAGCTATGGTGAATATTTAAAATCATTGGGAATGGTTGCTGAAATTAAACCCTTCATACCAATTTATTTATCGCGTATCGCACAACTAACAAACAAGAGTAACCAATTTAACTTAACCACCAAACGCTATACACAAGAGGAATTAGAAGCAGTATCAGGTGATAAGAGTAAAATTACATTATACGGTAAACTGGCAGACAAATTTGGTGATAACGGCATTGTAGCGATAACGATAGGTGAATTGGATAGCGATGTATGCCACATTGTTCTTTGGCTAATGAGTTGCCGCATTATAAAACGTGATATGGAATTTGCTGTAATGGATAAATTTATCCAGCAATGTCAAAAACGCGGCGTAGTCAAAATCTTGGGTTATTATTATCCTACATCGAAAAATGGTATGGTGTGTGATTTTTATGATATTCAAGGTTTCAAATTAGTTAGTAGAGACGGGAACGGAAACAAAATTTACTCTTTAGATATATGCAATACCTTGGAAAGAAAAAACCATTTTATAAAAGTTATGGAGGAATAGCACATGACGAGAGAACGCATTTTTGACTGCCTTACCACTATATTCCATGAGGTTTTTGATGATGACCGCATCGTCATATCTGATTCGACAACTGCTTCAGACGTTGTTGAGTGGGACAGTCTTGGTCATTTAAACCTTATTGTTGCGATTGAAGGCGAATTTAAAACAAAATTTACCGTTGAAGAAGTTGTGTCCATGCAGAATGTTGGGGATATAGTCAATCTTCTTGAAGCAAGAGTGAGAAAATGATGTTTTTTTCAGATAAGCACATATGGGTTGAGAAAAATAATGATACCGCAAAAATTGGAATAAGTAATTACGCTCAAAATGAGCTTGGCGTTATTATGTTTTTGAACTTGCCGGATTTAGGCGACAAGCTTTCGCTTGGCGAAGAATTAGGTGATATTGAAAGTCTTAAAACTGTATCTGATTTAGTATCCCCCATAGGAGGTATCGTTACTGCAATTAACGAACCCCTTATTGATAAACCTGATGCAATCAACGCCGATCCGTATGGGAGTTGGTTAATTGAAGTATCTGTTAGTGAGATTTCCGAAAATCTTATGGACAAGAACGAATACAAGGAGTTTTTGGCAAATTTATGATTATAACTTGGCAATTATCGTTGCAGACCCTTCCGATTACGTTGCCGCGATGAAAGCTACCAAACCTTGGATAATAATTTTGCTTTCGTTCAAGAGTGAAAAAAATAAAGTGGTATTTAGTAGAATTCATATATAGTAAGATATTAAATGCTTTATCTTCCAATTACCGCACAACCTATTGCCGACAAATGTTGTGGATTATTTGGTATAATTATTCTCTCATCTAAAATATTAGTAGCAAATTCGTTAATCCCTTTTATTTTTGTTAGACCGCCAGAAAGCACAACCTCTCCGATGTGTTCGCATTTATTTAACAATGATGAAGCTTGTATCAATATTTGGCGTATTACCGCAATAATAATTTTTTGGGGAGCAATATCGTTTGCCAACAATTCCACTATTTCACTTTGAGCAAAAACCGCACAAACAGAAGACAATTTTATATCCGATACATCAACAGCACAAGCCAAATTAATTTCTTCAAAACGAACATCGAGAATATTTAATACGTTTGTCAAAAAAAGTCCCGATCCCGCCGCGCATTTATCGTTTACGAAGAACTCTTTAATTTCCCCTCCATACTGTCGAATTAACTTTGTATCCTGACCTCCTATGTCAAGTGCGACCGAACATCCCGGAAGCTGATGATTTAAACCAATTGCAAGAGCAGTTAATTCGCTAATCTTTTTAACTGCTTCGATATTATGCTTGCCATAACCACAGGATATGATTTTGTAATTTGGATATTCAATCGCAAATCTTGCCAACGTCTTCTTGAAATAATCCCGTTGACGTACAGGAGTACGTTCAATAAAGAAACGCACAGCACCATCATCGGCCATTACGCAGTATTTTGTGTATGTTGAACCAACATCAATACCTATGCTTTGCATAAACTCTCCAGCAACTGTGCTATTGACCGTTCCGCTTTTAATATATCAAGAAATTCACGGTCTATCATGTCAATCTCAATTTCCGCTTGCGGTAATCCAACATTTTTAGCTGACACAAAATCGCATTTACAACTTTTATTTCGCAATGATATCGCGCCAATCGCTCCCGATTTTGTGATATATTCACTTAAAAGGCGATTCTTTGTTTGTTCTGAAAGATTAAGGAATGTAAAATTGTACGCTTTATATAATCGCTCGAAGGGGTTATTCCCAAAATAATCCAAGCTCCACCATGTAATATAGTTCGACCCACATATCCGCACATTATCAAGCAATTCTGACAGAAAGCGTTTTGAATGATACCATAAGGGATAACCGAGCCAAAAAATTGAAGGTTTAGAAGCATCAGGAAGCAGAAACGAGACGAACTCATCGGCTTGTAATTGGTACAACTCTTCTGTTTCTGGCTTACAGCGCGAATTGATTAAGAATGATATGCTGTCAAAAAGAATTGTTAATGGCAAATTACGCTCCGGTAACATCGCAATTACTCTATTCCATGCTTCTACACTACGATGGCTGTTATCCAACAATTTATCTAATGATGTATAATCAATACTATTTCCGCTCAACGATTCCATATCACGGATTAATTGTTTGTGCTGTTCCGTCACATAATGAAACGAAGATGAATCGTCTGCTTGTTCTCCGGGATAGTCAAGAATAACAAGAGGTACATCATACCTTTGCGCAAGTATGTTCCACCAATTTGGAAGCGTGTTGCATTGATTGTTCGTGGCTATAAGCACATCCGGCTTTGGTGGTATTCCGCGAGGAGCGTTTTCCAAGATAAGGCTGCCCTCGAAACAACACGAATAGGAACAACAATCAACGCAAAGTGCCTGTTTGCTGCTTTCCCTTAACATGACTTGCTCCTTGCCGCTTGCGGCAATAACCGCTGCATAACTTTCAGGATAAAAATACGATATTCCTAATGCCTCAAGAATCTCCACAGGGGTAAAAGCCGTAACCCATGCGACTTTTTGCTCTGGCGGTTTTCCTTTTGCATATTTTGAGAAGTCCTTGTAATAATCCTTCATGAGCTTCGCTTGTAGTTGTGTTGTACTAACCATATATCAATCTCCTTACAAAATGTCTGCAAATGATTCAATTTCCATTTCTGCTCGTTTATTATTCATAGTGTCTGTTAGAACAAGACGTAGAACAGGAATACTTTGTTCGTCAAGCATTTTTTTATAACGTGTATATAAATAATCGTAAGGTTCGCAGTTTTTTTGCGTTATAAATATAACACCGCGAATACACTTATACTTAATTTCTTCAAAGTCCGATTTTAAAATATTCGCAAAGTTATTCTGTGTTGGCGATAAACGATTTTTTATTATGCTTTTGGCAATATTGTTGTAGATGTCGCCGCTTATTTCAACTGATGATGCGGAAAAAAGTCTCTTTGATTCCGATAGATTGTCACCTGCGATTAGTAATCCGGCTTTTTCAATAGTATTTAAGATAGACAAATCCGACAGAAATGACCCTACGATAAAAACGGATTTACTCGACTTCGATGATTTTTCAGGCATAAATACAGATTGTTCGTTCAATGGTTTGATTAACATATCATGGATATTATGAAGATAATTATAATATGAAAAATCTTCTATATTCTCATACAGCATAGCGATTTTTGAGTTGCGTTCATTGATGCGTTCTGAGCGTTCTGCTATATTTGTAATAACAGCCCCATAATATTGCTCTATTTCTTCCTTGTACTTTTTTATACAGCTTGCGAAAAATTCAACCGCTGCTTCATCTTGCCTTGCCGGAATATTTAACTGGAATATAAACTTGCCACATTCCGAAAAATAATCTGGCAAGACACGGCAACTGTCACAACTTCGCGGGAAAACGGCTCCGTCGATTGATGAATCATCCATAACCTGCGAGATATAATTTGCAACATACCTACAATAATGTGATATGCGATGACTTCCGCTGTATTGGGTAAATCTTATGATATCCGTTATGTGTTCCGGTATAAAACCAGAAAGTGAGAGTATTTTCAAAGTCCTCTCCCCCTTATAATCCAATCATCACTTGAATAGTGTAATACTCGCTTTTTACCAAATCGGCATCGTAACTTGTTTTCATCCGAAGTAAGATATTGCTGCATTTAATAATATCACTATTAATAAGCAAAGCATCGTGTTGAAAAGACACTTTCCCGTTGTTATAAAATGTGTTTCCGCAAAATTATTTGCCGTTAGCGGTTATATCATTATGCCCGCTAAATTCTGCAAATGAACATAAACTTCTTATGGAATGTAAAATTATATCATAATACCCTTTTTATTAAAAAACGCTCCTTAATAGCCCGTTTCTCAATTTATTATACCGTAGACGAAGTGCCATTTCAAGAGTTTGAGCGAAAATTCACAAAATGTTAATACAATTGCACAAATCTGCCTTGCTTCTCAATATCTTGCCAACACCGCGCCCGATAATTCCAAATAATAAATCTTCATCGCTATATGACGTACCCCTTCATCATATGCGTGGCGTTTCGGGGTTGACGTGTAAGTCTTCTTTCCGTACTGACACAGCATGGTTTGAGTCCCGATCCCTATTACAAATAGCATTGAGATGGCGGGAGCGGTTCAGTGGAATGGATGGGTTTGACTTACTTGCCTGTCGCTCTGCCTAGAAGCCGGGCTAAAGCCCTAATGGGGGCTGTCAGTTTCCAAGAGCTGCTGGCTTCATATGCCTGATTCATTTGTTGAAGTTTTTCCTCATACGCTAAATTGTTCTCTCGAAGTTTTTCCTCATGCGCTAAATTGTTCTCTCGAAGTTTTTCCTCATGCGCTAAATTGTTCTCTCGAAGTTTTTCCTCAACCTCTCTTTGCTCCTCCATGTATTTTTCCCTCAGAGCCCTGCGCGATGCCACATACCAACTCGGGGCTCTATCTTCAAATAAATCTTCTTGGAAACGCATGAAAGCGTCTAAACATTCGCGCCCTTCATAAGAAAACATCTCCTTTTTTAGTTGTTGCTGCTTTGCAAAACACTCGGGGGTAAGCGCGTTTTCTATTATAGATCCCAATTCATTTACATCGTTTGTACCGGGTACTATGCCGTCTTTGACTAACTGTTGGTGCAGGCACAGCTTGCCGCCGTGGTATACCGATTCGCCAAGTCCAAAGAGTGCAAGCGGAACATTACCGGCAATGGCATCAAATGCTGCGCTTGAGAGGTCGGACAAAACAACGTCGGCTTCGTTTAGAATGTCGGCTATCGGTACTTGCGCATCAAAAACAGTGTCAAATGCGCCAAACAAATCTCGCAAATCACGCTGACTTTCATAATGTGCCACAGCACCGTGCATTTTAGCTGTAATATTGTATTTATTTTTTAATTTATTCAGCATATCTACAGTATCAGCATTCAAACTGTACGCCCTGTTGAAACCTCCCCATGTGGGCAGATAAAGAACCGTCTTTTTATCTGAAGGCGTTACCCTTGAACGCTTGTAATTCGCCAATTTGATATTGCCTATATTGACCGCTTTACAATGAGCCGAATAAATCACGGCGTCGGGTTCCGATAAACATAAAAGATAATCGTAGCTATTAAATACGGCTTGTGTTTCGAGCGGTACATTCGCGCCGCTGACTCCATAATAAAATCTGACACGATATTTTACTTGGTTGGTTTGCGCTATTTCATCATTGCTCCACGGATATGCCGTGTATACAATGTCATATTTCATGTTTTGCGGAAGTTTACGATGTACTGTAAAACCTAAACTTGTAAGGTAATCGGCAACTTCATCATGTGATATTTTATGTGCCCCAAGCTCATAAACAAAAACATCAATATTTTGCCGCTCTATTTCAAGCATGGCAGGCAACATAGACCATACGTTTGTAAGACTATGAATTACAAATAAAACTCGATGTTCACTCATAATAATCCGACTCCCTCTCTATGCTCTTTTTCATCAAACAACGGCTTCAACGCTTCGGCAATAGCTATGTCCTCGGGGAAAGTTACCTTTACGCAGAAACGGTCACCCATTACCATGCCGACATTACCTCCAGTCTCTATAATAAGCTCGCTGTCCTCGTTCACTTCCTTCTTATACTCCTCAGATTCATATTGCTCATGGGCGTTTTTAAGCAAGCCATACCGAAATAACTGCGGCCCTTGTTGGATAAACATTTTAGTCTTTTGCATAGTTCTGCTTGCATGAATGCCGTCATTACTAAATGTAATCGCGTCGGTGGCTTTAACAACGGAAATAACTGAGTCGTATTCTTCCATTTTATTAAAACTCAAATTTATTGTTTGCTGTGATACAAATGGGCATACGGCCGTCATAATTATAACAATATCGTTTCTATCCGCAGTTATCGCATTAAGCCCGTTATGCACAGATTTCTGTCTATCATAGCCTGATTCGGCTATAGCGGCAACTTTGTCAAACTTATATGCCTTCACCCATTCCCAAACCTGTTTATTCCAATCAAGCGGGCAGACAACGCATATGCGGTCAATATTGGGATTATTTTGAGCCGTTTCAAGACTGTAGAGTATAAGAGGTTTACCAGCTAAAAGAATAAACTGTTTGGGAGTGTCTATATCCACCCCCATCCGAACACCCTGTCCGCCGGCAAGCACAATCGCATAATTCACTTGGCGTCCCCTTTTATCGCAAGTCTTTCCGTTGGTACAGCATAACACACTACATCTCCGTCGTCATAAGCACGCAGATAAAGATGATAAAAGGGAAACCGTTCCTTAATCCAAAGCGGTATCTCCCATAAATCACGGGGATAATGGTATACGCATATGGCGAGGACGGGACGGTATGTTTGAATTATTTCGCATGCGCCATCCAACGCCCTTTGCTCCGCGCCCTCTATGTCCATTTTAATAACGGTAGGCACTTGTTTTCTTAATACCGAATCTAATGTTACGGATAAAACCTTAACGATTCCTTGATCAGAGATATGCGAACCCGTTCCCTCTCCCGACATGAATGACAACTCTCCGCATATGTCTGATACCGCCTTGGAAATCACGTGTATCGCCGAAATATCCACAGACAGGTCTTCCATCTTTTTTTTCAATCGGATCACATTGCTTTCGTCAGGTTCTATTGCCCAATATGCCGTAAAATCCGTATAACGACTTAAAAAGGATTCCAATGTATCCCCGTCATAAGCTCCGCAGTCAATAAATACCTCCCGTTCGTGTTTGCTATATATTGACTCATCAAAATATATGCCTTGCGCCGACAATTCAAATGAAGACATAAATCCTATGCGCTCAAAAAGATAACTTCTCAGCATTTGTTTTGAAATATCATCGGACATATAATCGTATAGCATATCTATCTCTTTCTCATGCTCTAATACAGGCAAAATATCTGTATATGAAGTAAATATTAAATTCTTGCCTTGCAGCTCACTTATGCATCTTAATTCAGAATGATGAATAATTTCAGCTACTCCCAATGCGCGCAGGGATTCGGTTATAACCGGGAAATGCCGCTTAAATGAATGCAGCAGCGCTATAATGACCTTAGGATTGTGGCAACGTTTTACAATTTCCTTCGGCGGAATGACCTCGATCCCGGCTATCTTCTTTCCCCACTTCGATTGGTTTGAATCAGAACATGCTGCCGGGCGCAGCCCAATTTCTGACAGAGTATGAATCAAATTAATTCCTACCGTGCCTACACAATAAACCACAATATCATTGGGGGCGTTTTTTTCTTTCCACTCCCGAGCGGATATAAATTGAATAGCATTAGCTTTTTGGAATACCTCGTTCAACATTGCACTTGTTCATCCTTTACTACAATAATATTTCGGTTAGGGCGCGGAAGCCATCCGCGTCTTTTTCCGACTTGTTGCCTAAGCTACAATAAGAGGGTTATTTGACCTGACGGAATCCCCGATTGTATCCTTGTCTATGGTATCGGTCACATCCTTGGTTCACAGATAATGGCGTATTGCCAGTTATCGACGATAATGAATAATGCGCCTACCTAATCTGAATACCTTTTTCACAGATTCAGGACTCTTTGAATAAATTTTATAAAGTCGGTTCATCAAAGAGGTTTTGAGCATTACGGGTAAATGTCTTCTCAGGATTGTTAGCCATTTTCTTTTTGCAATAACCAAAGGGATTTCGATCTCCGCTTTGAGCAAATCAATCCTCGGCCGCATTTGACATTCATAGCTGAACAATTGTTTGAGTTTCATCGCCCCTTGCGTTTTAATCTTCTCAAGTGCGGCATGATTATTATAGTAGTATTCAATTTTTTCAATTATATCTACGGTGTCGTGCTCCACTATTACGATTTCTTCTCCATCTATCAATCTGTTCTCATTCAAATCTAGAGGGTCTGTGCAGAATATTGCCGTCTTTTTCAGCCCCGCCTCTACGCACGAGCCTGTGGGAAATCCATCAAAAGCTCCCTTCGTAAGGATTCCGTTTATATTAGGCGACAAGATAATGTCTTTCTCTATAAAAAATCGTGTCAGCTCCTCCGGCTCTAATTTTCCGTGAAATGTTATCCTGTCTTTGATCTCCGAAATATCTATCACATCTTCATCGAAAGAGCCCGCCACATGAAAGCGGATATTTCCATGCCTTTGGCACAGGACCTTCGCCGCCTCGACAAACAAATCGTAACCCTTATCTTCGCCTTTCTCCGCGTACCGCATGGCGACAAAGCATATATCCAAAGTGTCTTTCTCTATGCCATAATTGACTTTCTCGCACTCCTCAATACAATCATCGCAGGTAGATGTCAGAACGCCTCCCCAAATGAATTCTATGCGTGAAGGTGGGCATAGGTTGTTTTTTAACAGGTATTCTTTTGTAATTCGCTGCGTTACAATCACTTTTCTAAAACAAGGAGACGAAAACAACATTTTCAGCCTTGAATCCGACAGTGGATCGTCCATCGAAAAGCCACCACCGGGGTACAGCGTGAACACAAACGGGATTCCATATTGCTCGGCAATAGGCAGATAGGAAAAAGCATTCGTGGGGAAAATAAAGTATAGCAGTTTACACTTTATGGGTAACCAGTGGCTATATTCACTGAGTTTTCCCGACATTCCATTATGTTCTCGTTTGTAATCAATAATTAGGGATTCAATGCTTTTTTTTGTAAACTTCGGTATTGATTGACCCGCGCAAAGTACTCTGGAACTTTCAATTTCTTTCAAATATGTTGTAAATTCGACATATCTAAAACCGGATAATGCTAGAGGAAAAATATCATCTATAATAACCAAGTCTGTTTCCTCAACATATATACCATCTATTTCCTTTAAACAACCATTTCTTCCCAGTGTAAATGGTTTATCATAACTATAATTAAGAAAATCATTATATTCGTCTATGCACTTAACCAATGTTTTTAAACGGCTCAGGAGGTTCATTTTGCTCCAAACACCCCCGGTATGATGTCGATATACCCCCAATATACACGCTTCAAAAACAATATCACCCATTTGCGAGCAATAGATATTTAACATCCAGTCGCCGATATTCATATTAAATAAATCGTCCGGCACAGAGGATAAAACACCCTGATTGTAGAATGAACAACTGTTATTACCTATCCAATTCAAATCTACTAAATCATCTATTGATAATTTTGCTTTTTTCTGCTTTCTTAAATTTTCATGTATGTCGGAGTCAAAAAATGTATTTTTTGTTTCATCCTTTATTTTAAGTGAATTGAATGATATGGCACATTCGGGATTTTTACGGAGTAATTCAATATGCGTTTGTATTCTATTCGGATCGGTCCAATAATCATCCCCTTCAGTCATTGCGGCGTAATCATATCCGTCCAACGAACGGATTACCTCTTTAAAAGATGGGATCGCGCCCATGTTTTTCTCATGTACGATAACCTTTACGTGGAAAGAGTTATATATCCAAGGATTATTCTCAAAATAATCATGTATTTGATTAACATTATTGTCGGTAGAGCAATCATCAATGATAATTACGGTGGCGTTAAAATTTCCTTTTTGCATAAAGACCCCGTTTAGACATTCTTGTATATATTCAGCGTGATTATATGTTAAAATCCCAATGCCCACATTTGCGCGCTTTTCATAGTATTCCCCCGATTGTATTCTTTCATCAATGCCTGTAATCCGGCCGCGCAAGAACCGAAGTTTTTTATTTAATCTCTCCGCAAAATCAACACTTAACATGTTCTTATCTTTTTTCATCAATATCCCGAATATATCCTCTTCATATATCGGTATAAACTCTTCCCGATAATGGGTATAAACATCGCTAACATTTTTCGTGTTTATATTATCAAATATAATAAACCCGCCGTCGTCTACCATAGAAATATAGTCCTTACTATCAAAGAGAACCTGCTGCTGCTCATGTTTTCCGTTAATGCAAAGCATTTCAATATTCTCTATGATCGCGCTATTCGAAGTCTCACAAATAATTTCATACGAGTTGTTTAAATGATACATATCCAAATGTGCATTGACCTCTATGGCGGGTTCATATTCTAGTACAGATTCCGTTTTCCGTAAATCAATTCCTGTTGCAAAACCGTTGTTACGTTTCATAACTTGAGTCATAGGAAAGAAGGATCGCCCATTATATACACCTATCTCAACATATTTTTTTACAGTAAAGAAATCAGCGATATATGCCATTATATATGTTTTCTCGAAAGTTGAATTATCATTGTCATGATTCCTCATGACTGAGTATACCTTATAAAAATCTTGAAACATACTGTCCATAAAACCGATCCTCCTATGAAATATTTTGGCGTATTATATCGCATATTGTTTCCGTATCGTCTGCGGATAATTCAGGAGACAATGGAAGCACAAGGATTCTTTCAGATACGTCTTTCGCAATCGGAGTATCAAGGGATGAATATCGTTGTTTATAACAATCATAATCATTAGCTAATGGATAAAAATATTTCCTTGTAAATATATTATACTCTTTTAATTTATCGTGTAATAAATCTCTTGATATTCCGAATACGGCAGAGTCAATTTCTATTGGGAAATAAGCGTAATTATGCTTTACACTGGGGCTGTCATCTAAAAACCGTATACCGGGTATATTGCGCAAAGCATTTCGATAGGTAATTGTTATCATTTTTCGTTGCTGTATATTTTGCGAGATTAATTCCAAATTAAGTAATCCCATAGCGGCTTGAAATTCATTCATTTTTGCATTAAATCCGATAGTGCTTATCGTTTCTGAATCAATTATACCAAAATTCTTTAGTGCATTCAATCTGTCACCTATTGTTTCATCCTTATAAGTAAGCATCCCTCCTTCAATTGTATGGAATACTTTGGTCGCATGAAATGAAAACATCGAAATATCACCATAGCATCCGATAGGCACTTCATTTATTTTAACCCCAAAAACATGCGCCGCATCATAGATAACCTTCAGATTGTTTTTTTTGGCAATCTCGGCGATTCTTTTTACATTGCATGGATAGCCATAAACATGCACTGGTAAAATCGCACAAGTCCGAGATGTAATCAGAGCCTCTATTTTTGCTTCATCTATAGTATAATCATTGGCTTTTATATCACAAAACACAGGGTTAAGGCCACACTGTGAGATCGCATGTACTGTAGACGCGAATGTAAACGGAGTGGTAATTACATCCCCTTTTAACTCTAAAACTTTAAGGGCAGACTCCAAAGCCAAATGACCGTTAGTGAAAAGCGTCAAGAAATCCATTTTCAAATATGCCTGTAGCTTTTTTTCGAACTCCATATGAAGCGGACCCATATTGGTAAGCCAAGCACTATCCCACACTTTTTTCAGCAACGTAATGTAGCTTTCTAAAGGCGGCAGAGAAGGATGCGTGACTTGAATAGAATTTTCAAATTTCCTAACCATTTTTTCCTCCTACATTATAAATTCCGATTATGTACAAAATCTTAAAGACCATGGTTTCCCATTTTTTCTGTCTGTATGCCTTAGCAGTCATTGCATATTTAATTCTCGATATAAAATTCACTTGATGTGTCAAGAATCGTTCGACTTCTTCACGATAGCTTTCAGGAATATCATAATCCAACACTTTTAACGCACGCAGTTGTCCTGTTAACCCGTCACCGCCTTCATTTATCAGACGTCTGAACCTTCTAAGGAACATAGCAACGGCATTTGCTTTATATCCTAATTGATTGTCGTTGTGCTGACGGTATAATACCAAAGGTTTATTATAAAAAATTACAACACCAATGGCCGAAGCAATTAGATATATCCACCAGTCCACAACCGAAATATCCGAAGAATAAGAGTCGGCGATGATTCCCATCAATACGTTATTAAGCACTTGAGTGTGTCCCGCAGCGATATTCTGTATCATAGCGTTATAGAAACTTGCACCTTTAGGTGTGGCTCTAGTCATTCCGATAGGTTTCAAATGCTCATCTGTTATAACCGAACGCGAGGCGAACAGAATCGGCCTGCTCAAATTAAAACCACTCTTAAAAATAACCGCGCAGGCTGTTTGGAGCTTTTCCGGGAGCCATACATCATCATGATCGCTTAGCGCATAAAAATCACATTTTTTGTCCCTCATATTAACTAACTCGTAATAACTGCGTGTCGTTCCTAAGTTCTCACCTATGTGTACATCAATACCATATTTTTCAGCATATTCATATAAAATACCCGCAGTCCCGTCCGTCGATCCGTCATCCCTTGCCAATATAGAGATTTCCATATCTGTTTGCTGATTCAGTATGCTGTCCAACTGCGGACGCAGATACTTTTCAGCGTTATACGTGGACATCAGGATTTGGATACGTAATTTATCTGTTTTCATATATTTTGTGGTAATACTCACTATACTTCCCGTTCAACACATTTTTCCACCAAACACGGTTATCTTGATACCACCGGATGGTTTTCGCCAAACCATCCTCAAAATTAGTTTCGGGCAGCCAGCCTAACTGCTTTGAAATTTTCGCCGGGTCTATGGCGTAGCGCAAATCGTGACCGGGTCGGTCTGTAACGTATCGGATAAGTGATTCAGGTTTACCGATCTGTCGGAGGATGGCTTTTACAACGTCAATATTTCGGCGCTCATTGTGTCCCCCGATGTTATACACCTCCCCCGAGACGCCGTTACGCACTATTAGGTCGATAGCGCGACAATGATCAATAACGTAAAGCCAGTCACGTATATTCTCACCCTTCCCATAAACAGGGAGAAACTTATCCGTCATGGCATTGATTATCATCAGCGGTATCAGCTTTTCCGGGAAGTGATATGGACCGTAATTGTTGCTGCAACGGGATATAGTAATCGGCATTTTATATGTACGGGCATATGCCAAACAGAGCAAATCCGCTCCTGCTTTTGATGCAGAATATGGACTGGAGGTATGCAGCAGCGTTTCCTCAGTGAAGAATAAGTCCGGTCTGTCCAATGGCAGGTCGCCGTACACCTCATCTGTGGATACTTGATGATACCTTGATACTTCGTATTCGCGTGACGCGTCAAGTAAAACCTGTGTGCCTATGATATTGGTTTCCAAAAACACTCCGGGGTGGTCAATGCTTCTGTCCACATGGCTTTCGGCTGCGAAATTGATAACGAAATCGGGTCTATATTTGTTGAAAATCGGGCGTATTACATTCGCGTCCGCTATATCAGCTTTTTCAAAATGGAAATTTTTATGCTCCATAACGGACATCAATGTTTCCATGTTACCCGCGTAAGTGAGTTTATCCACACAGATCAAAGTATCTTCTGGATGAGCTTTCAGACTCTCGTGTATAAAATTACCACCAATAAAGCCCGCGCCTCCTGTTACAAGCACTTGCATAAACAACACATCTCCTTCAACAATAATAGAGCAGTCATCACATCAGTCTTTTCAGCACCTTACGTAAATAATCTCCATACGATGACTTTCCGTAACCATCCGCTAGTTTTTCCAACTGCTGTGCATCGATAAAACCCATACGGTATGCAATTTCCTCCACCGCCGAAATCTTTACGCCTTGACGTTTTTCGACCGTCATTATGAAATTAGATGCATCCATTAAGCTGTCCACGGTTCCCATGTCCATCCAAGCGTATCCGCGTCCGAGCAGACAAACGTCTAGTTTCCCCTCATTAAGATATAAGCGGTTAATGTCTGTGATTTCCAATTCACCGCGCGTGCTGGGTTTGAGGCTTTTCGCGTATTTCACACAGTCGTTGTCGTAAAAATACAAGCCGGTGACAGCGTAATTCGACTTGGGCTCCTTAGGCTTTTCTTCTATGCTCACGACTTTCCCGCCATCGTCAAAAGCTACCACTCCAAAGCGTTCCGGGTCACCAACATAATAACCAAACACGGTGGCACCGTTTGTTTTGGATGCAGCGTTGTGCAAGAAACCTGAGAATCCGCTGCCATAAAAAATGTTGTCACCAAGAATCATAGCACAACTGTCGTCTCCGATGAAGGAATCTCCAAGAATAAATGCCTGCGCCAAACCATCCGGTGAGGGTTGTACTGTGTATGAGAAATTCAAACCCAACTCATTGCCACTACCTAGTAGACGTTCGAAATTGGGTAAATCAGCAGGTGTGGAGATAATCATAATATCCCGGATTCCTGCCAGCATAAGTGTGGAAAGGGGATAAAAAATCATAGGTTTGTCATAGACAGTTAACAGTTGTTTGCTTGTGACCCGTGTCAGCGGATATAACCGCGTTCCAGTTCCACCGGCCAGTATTATACCCTTCAAAATATATGCACCTACTTGTCCTTTATTTTATATAAAACTTCGTTACCCTTCTCCGTACACCCTGCATACCTCATCCACGCCGCCTACACATATAACCTCGCCCTTTTTAAGCAACATGGCACGGCTACACATCGCTTTGATTTGCTGTACATTGTGCGACACCAGCAATACCGTAACGCCGCTATTAATCATATTTTGGATACGCTCTTCACATTTCGCCCGAAACTTATAGTCTCCTACTGCTAAAACCTCGTCCACTATCAAAATATCAGGTTGTACACTTGTCGCTATCGCAAAACCAAGCCGACCCACCATACCCGATGAGAAATTTTTCACAGAAACATCGGCAAAGTCCCATAACTCTGCAAAATCCATAATTTCTTTGTATTTGGATTCCATATACTTGGTTGAATAGCCGAACATCGCGCCGTTCATAAACACATTGTCTTTTGCCGAAAATTCTAGGTCAAATCCCGCGCCGAGTTCCAACAGAGGAGCAAGCTCCCCGTTAATGGTCACAACACCTGTTGTTGGCTTAAAAACACCGGCGATTATTTTCAGCAGGGTGGACTTTCCCGCGCCATTCAGACCCATCACACCGAATACTTCACCCTTGTTCACCGTGAAGCTAATGTCTTTCAACGCCCAAAACTCCTCGAAGAACAACTGGCGTTTCAATGCTTTGACAGCATACTCCTTCAGTCCCATGATCTTGTCTTTGCTCAGATTGAACCTCATGGAGACGTTTTGAGCGGAAATCGCAGTATTATCCTCCATTCCACCACCACCTCACATATACAGGATATATCTATCCTGTTTCGACATAAATACATAAGTACCACAACAGAGAGCGGCTAGCGCAAACCCAATACATACTGTGTTTTTCCACAAATCCGGTGCAATCCCATATATAACAAGGCTTCGGAAGTAATCTACAAACTGGTACATCGGATTTAATCCCATGATCGGTTGAAAGCGCTCCGGGATAATTGAGACAGGATAAAACACCGGAGTCAAATAAGTCAGCAACGTCAAGAAAACACCATATAAATATGTGAGGTCGCGGAAGAAAACAGCCATTGAAGACAACAGCATGGATACACCAAGTGAAAATACGAACAGATATACAATGGGAATAGGGGACAGTAGCATCGCCCAGTGGAGCGGGGTGCCAGTCACGACGGCAACCAACAGCAAGGCGACAAATGAAAACAACAGATTCACTAATGACGACAGCACATTAGCAATGGGGAAAATGTATTTGGGAGTATAGACTTTCTTGATAATCCCCTCCGCGCCAATTACAGAACCCATTGCCCGCGTTGTGGATTCATTGAAAAACCCAACTATCAGTTGTCCGCTCAATAAATACACAGGATAATTCGGGATGTCGAATCGGAACAGATAAGAGAACACCATTGTCATAACCAGCATTGTGAGAAGGGGGTTGAGTAGCGACCAAAAGACACCAAGAAGGCTCTTACGGTAACGGGATACAAAGTCGCGTTTGACTAGATTAAATAACAGGTATCTATATTTGCTAAAAGAACTTTTCTGCCACCGTATAAAGCCCCGCTTAAATATCAGGATTAGCACCATAGCCGTCGTAATGGCGGCAGTCAGTGCCAAAAAACCAATCTTGGGCGCAAACAGCAACATATTGTCGGAGCGCGCCCCGACAATACTCTCCGGCAGAAACAGCAGCGGAATGAAGTACACTATCGTCATCAGCATCGTCAGCAGTGTGAGTCTTTTTTTAGTAAGCATGTAATACCTCCGCGGATTCCCAAGACCTTTCCATACTATCTTTAACCCTAGCCTTTCTAGCAGGACAATCTGTCCTATTCTGCTTGTCCCATCTCTTACTGATTGCGTTCAACCTCTTTATTTGCTGTTGGCTCAACTCGCCGGGTATCTTTTTTTGATAACTCATCCGCATCCTTTGTATCCATGCGCCTAATACAAAGCCGTCCTCCGTTTTGAAGGATGAGGGTACATCAAAATGGCTGCATTAGGCCTAAAAAGCTCTTGCCGTTTGAAGATTTGAATCCCAAATGTATTCGGCTTTACTTCATATCATCCCGATCTCATCAAGCCGCCTACTATCCTAAACGCGACCTAGCCACAATCGACATTGTGGAGATAAAAATCCACAAGACTAAGACCATAGTTCTCAACAATGCGGCTATCATGCTTTGAAAAGCGGCGTATCTCCCGTGGTCATCATGGAAATTTAAAGTCATTGTTCCTTCGCCGTCACCCGGCGATACCTCGGCGTTACTCAAGATGATAAGAACGAGGTGTAATTTGGGCTTAAACTGACAACATAATTCCATGTAGACAAATAATTACGGGCAACGAAATGTATTGCCAAAGCATTATACCACGTATAGATTTCAAATGCAATAGCTTTTACATTTAGGAGCACGTCAATCTAATTTGCCGCCAACACCTCTAAGAAGCCAGCGAAGTTGTTGAGATCAAAGAGGTTTCGTTTGAGAACACCAGAAATAGGGGTTTTGCTTTCGGTTTTGGCTTTGTACTCTTT
>Ga0082212_10001672_pt1 | contig 32600 bp, 22 predicted proteins | sample TergutNt197P3_FD_71548 | JGI IMG/M metagenome (GOLD analysis project Ga0082212, IMG submission 71548) | Neocapritermes taracua P3 segment gut microbial communities from Petit-Saut dam, French Guiana - Nt197 P3 | ecosystem: Host-associated > Arthropoda: Insects > Digestive system > Gut ... | reverse complement strand
AATCTAAGTCTTGGTTTGTACGGTGTTGGAATTGCTGCTGTAGGAATGCTTTCTACGCTTGGTATTACGCTGGCAACAGACGCTTATGGTCCTATTGCCGACAATGCGGGCGGTAATGCCGAAATGAGCCGTTTAGAGCCCGAAGTTCGCAAACGTACCGACATACTCGATGCGTTGGGAAATACTACTGCTGCTACAGGAAAAGGATTTGCCATTGGCTCGGCTGCGTTGACAGGTTTGGCGCTTTTGGCTGCCTACATTGAAGAAGTAAAAATAGGATTGCAGCATATCGGCGAAAACGTTATTTCTATTATCATGCCCAACGGTGAAACGATGAAAGTGATAACCGAAAATGCCACCATCATTGACATCATGAATTACTATCAAATTACTCTGATGAATCCAAAAGTGTTGATAGGTGTTTTTATCGGTTCCATGATGGTGTTTGTATTCTGTGGACTGACAATGAATGCCGTAGGACGTGCCGCGCAAAAAATGGTAGAAGAAGTTCGCCGACAATTCCGCGAAATTAAAGGCATTCTTACGGGCGAAGCAGAGCCTGATTATGCCCGTTGTGTTGAAATATCTACCAGAGGCGCACAAAAAGAAATGATGCTTCCGTCTATTTTGACTATTTTAGCGCCCATTGTTACCGGTCTTATTTTCGGAGTGGCAGGCGTAATGGGCTTGTTGGTCGGTGCGCTCGGTTCGGGCTTTGTATTAGCGATATTTATGGCTAATGCCGGCGGTGCGTGGGATAATGCCAAAAAATATGTCGAAGAAGGCAACTTTGGTGGTAAAGGTTCAGCTGTGCACAAAGCTGCCGTTGTGGGTGATACCGTGGGCGACCCATTCAAAGATACGTCAGGTCCGAGTTTGAATACGCTAATTAAACTGATGAGCATTGTATCTATTGTAACGGCCGGCTTGGTTGTTAGCTTTAGTTTATTATAGAAGAGTTTGGAATGTAAATGACGCAAAAAGCGCAAATTTTCGCAATTTTTTTCACTTATGTCATGCTGAACTTATTTCAGCATCTCCTAAAAATAAAGAAGATTGTGGGTCAAGCCCGCAATGACAAGTAAGTATAATTTGCGAAAATTTGCGCTTTTTGCGTCATTTGTGTTCTTCTATACCTGCGAAACAGCCTTTACAAAAGCCACAAATAACGGATGTGGATTTTGTACTGTGCTTTGTAATTCGGGATGGAATTGCGAAGCAATAAAAAACGGATGTGAAGGTATTTCGATAATTTCGACCAAACCACTTTCGGGATTTATCCCTGAGGCAATCATACCTGCATTTTCGAAAGCAGCAAGATGTTGATTATTAAATTCGTAACGATGGCGATGCCGCTCATAAATTTCTTTTTGATTGTAAATTTGAGAAGCCAATGTTTCGGCTTTTAGTTGACAACTATACGCGCCAAGCCTCATCGTACCACCTTTGTTGACTACAGATTTTTGGTCTTCCATCAAATCAATTACCTTATGCGGTGTTTTGGGATTAATTTCGGTAGAATGAGCGTTTTTAAGTCCCAACACGTTTCGTGCAAATTCTATTGTAGCGCACTGCATTCCTAAGCAAATGCCGAAGAATGGAATATTATTTTCGCGAACATATTTAATAGCAGCGATTTTTCCTTCAATACCGCGCTCGCCAAATCCGGGAGCAACAAGAATTCCTTGCATATCTTTTAATGTGTCTGCAACATTTTCTTCCGTGATATTTTCGGATTGCAACAATGTTAATTTTACTTTGCATTCGTTGGCAGCGCCGGCGTGCACAAACGATTCAAGAATAGATTTATAGGCATCAGGCAGTTCAATGTATTTGCCGACCAACCCGATGTTTACGGTTTTTTTCGGATTGGAATATTTTTTTAGGAATTCTTCCCAGCTTTCCAAGTTTGGTTCGGGTAAGTTGGTTATTCCTAATTTACGCAACACTACTTCACTCAGTTTTTCTTCACGCATTAAAACAGGAACTTGATAAATAGTCGGCGCGTCTAAACAAGGAATCACAGCATCGTATTCGACATTGCAAAACAAAGCGACCTTTCTCTTGATGTCGTTTGTTATTTCGTGTTCTGCCCGCAATATCAGCACATCTGCCTGCACGCCTTGCTCTTGCAATAACTTAACAGAATGTTGTGTCGGTTTGGTTTTTAATTCGTGCGCAGCAGCAACGTAAGGCACGTATGTAAGATGCACGCAAAGGCAGCGTTTCCCTAATTCCCAGCGCATTTGACGCACAGCCTCAATATATGGCAATGACTCAATATCGCCAACGGTTCCGCCGATTTCGGTAATGACTACATCATATTTTCCGGTAGAACCAAGTTGTTTGATGTTTCGCTTAATTTCGTCGGTAATATGCGGAATAACTTGAACCGTTTTTCCTAAATATTCGCCACGGCGTTCTTTTTCGATAACAGATTGATAAATACGTCCGGTAGTTATACTATTGGCTTGCGAAGTAGGAACGCTCAAAAAACGCTCGTAATGTCCCAAATCGAGGTCAGTAACCGCGCCGTCGTTTGTAACATAACATTCGCCGTGTTCATACGGATTTAATGTGTCCGGATCAACATTTATGTATGGATCGAATTTTTGAATAGTAACAGACAAACCACTTGCCTGCAAAAGCTTTGCCAACGATGCGGCAATAATTCCTTTTCCCAATGAAGAAGTTACGCCGCCTGTAACGAAAATATATTTTGTTTCCATAAAAAAAATTTTGGGTGTAAAGATACGAAAAAAATAAGATACGTTGAGTTTTGAACTTTGGACTTTTTAATAATATCTTTGTAAAAACATTGCTCGAATGGAAAATTGGTGTTCGCGAACGGAATTGTTGTTGGGAAATGAGAAAATAAAAAAGCTGCAAGATGCTCACGTGCTGGTTGTTGGACTTGGCGGCGTGGGCGGAATGGCAGCCGAAATGATTTGTCGAAGCGGAATAGGAGAGATGACGATTTTAGATGCGGATACAGTAGCATTTTCAAATATCAACAGACAATTGGCGGCATTGCACAGCACCGTTGGGAAACCCAAAGCCGAAGTACTTGCTTCACGGCTTCGCGATATTAATCCCAAATTAAGGCTTCACGTTATTGTAGATTTTTTAGACGAAGAAAAAATGGAATCATTGCTGAACAATAAATTTGATTTTGTTGTTGATGCCATTGATACCATAATGCCAAAAGTTACGTTAATTAAAGCGTGTGTAGAACAAAATATACCGATTGTTTCGTCGATGGGTTCGGGAGCAAAAATTGACCCGATGCAGGTAAAAATAACGGATATTTCAAAAACCGAGAATTGTGCGTTAGCCAGAACTGTGAGGCAACGATTGAGCAAAATGGGAATTAAAAAAGGAATTCCGGTCGTAGCTTCTACCGAATGCGGTAATAAAGATGCTGTATTATTGGTCGAAAACGAAAAAAATAAAAAATCAACCACAGGTACGATATCTTATATGCCGGCTATTTTTGGCTGTCTGTTGGCATCGTATGTGATACAAAATGTTTCCCACAAAGACACAAAGAACACAACGTTTTCTTGGTGAACTTTGTGCCTTTGTGGGATAAATCTAAAATCGAAAATGATACAAGTAGAAAATATTTATAAAAGTTACGGCACGTTGGAAGTGCTGAAAGATGTGAACTTGTCTATCAAACAAGGTGAAATTGTGTCTATCGTTGGTCCGAGCGGCGCGGGAAAAACAACGCTGTTGCAAATTATCGGTTCGCTTGATAAGCCCGATAGCGGTCGGATTTTTGTTAATAATGTAAATATTAATGAGTTAAAAGAAAAGGAACTTTCGGCTTTTCGGAATCAAAATATTGGTTTTATTTTCCAGTTTCATCAATTGTTGCCTGAATTTACGGCGTTAGAAAATGTATTGATGCCGGCGCTTATTGCGAAAGAAAACTACAAAAAGGCAGAAGAACGAGCATTGGACATTCTCAATTTTTTGAAGCTATCGGATAGATTAGAACACAAACCGGCTGAACTATCGGGCGGAGAAAAACAGCGAGTTGCCGCTGCTCGCGCGTTGATTAACAATCCGGCTGTAATCTTGGCAGACGAACCTTCGGGAAGTCTTGACACTAAAAATAAAGAGGAACTGCATAAACTTTTCTTTGACCTTCGCGATACTTTCGGACAAACAGTCGTTATTGTAACACACGACCATCAATTGGCAAATATTTCGGATAGGATTATCGAAATGAAAGATGGGAGAATTATTTAATAATTTACGATTTTAGATTTACGATTTATAAAACGGCTGATTGTCTGTGAGATTATGATTATTGAATTTTTGTATAAAATAATACATCAAGAAAGATAAAAAAAGTGTGAGATTTTTTAATCTCACACTTAACATATTAGGAATAATTGTTATTCTTCGTCGTCGAAATCGAAAGAAAAAGCAGATTCACAATTCATTATAACTTCCAAATAACCTGATAGAAAGTCAGAACTAACACTATTAGGATTAGGCAGATTTTCTTCACAAGCATCGAATTCTTCAGAGGTAGTTGCTGATTTATAGCAATCACATACAGCTTTAGCGGCATCTTTACCTTTTTGTTTATCATCATCTTTATCGCAAGAAGCGAATACAGTCATTCCGGCTACAGCCAACGCAACAAATAATAATTTTTTCATTTTAATGATTTTTAATAAATTTTAAAATTTTTATATTATAACAAAGATAAAGCAAAACTTACGATTTACCCTTTTTATTTAGTTAAATAGTGTTAAAATTGATTAAGGAATAAAATGCCGTTGCAGGCTAATCCGCAATCTCCTGAATATTATGAGGTTCTTGCTAAGCCGAACAGCAAAGTTGAGCGTCGTATCAAATACGGAAACAATGTTTTACGGAATCGATGGTAAAAAAAAAGAGGTTGTTTGTATAAACAACCTCTCGTCAAATATTATAAGACTTAATCTAAATTAAGCTTTCTCTTCTCTTGGCGGACGTGGTAACAACGCTTTTTTAGAGAGTTTGAATTTACCTGTTTTAGGATCAATGTCAAGTAATTTAACCTCAATAGAATCTCCTTCTTTCAATCCTGTTTCTTCCATCGTTTCGATGCGTTTCCAATCAATTTCCGAGATGTGGAGCAATCCTTCTTTTCCGGGAAGGAATTCAACGAAAGCGCCATAAGGCATCACCGATTTTATTTTTCCTTGATAAACTTCGCCTACTTCGGCAATAGCAACAATGCCTTTTATGCGGTCAACAGCAGCATCAATAGACGCTTTGTTGTTGGCGGCGATTTCGATACGACCTTGTCCGTCGATTTCATCAATAGCAATAATTGCTCCGGTTTTTTCCTGCATATCTTGAATGATTTTTCCACCGGGACCGATTACGGCGCCAATCATTTCTTTCGGAATCATCATAATCACAATGCGTGGTGCATGTGGTTTAAGTTCGACGCGAGGTTCGGCGATAGTTTCGGTAATTTTGCCTAAAATGTGCATACGACCTTCTTTGGCTTGATTCAACGCTTTCTCGAGAATCTCGAACGAAAGTCCATCAACTTTAATATCCATTTGTGTAGCAGTGATACCATCTTTTGTGCCTGTTACTTTAAAGTCCATATCGCCGAGATGATCTTCGTCGCCCAAAATATCCGAAAGAACGGCAAAGTTTGTTCCTTTATTTTCGGAGATTAATCCCATCGCGATTCCTGAAACAGGTTTTTTGATGGTAACACCTGCATCCATCAACGCCAATGTTCCGGCGCAAACGGTAGCCATCGAAGACGAACCATTCGACTCCAAAATATCTGAAACAATGCGGATAACATACGGATAATCGGCAGGAATCATGCCTTTCAACGCGCGGTGCGCTAAGTTTCCGTGTCCCACTTCACGACGACCAACACCGCGTTGCGCTTTGGCTTCGCCTGTCGAAAATGGCGGGAAATTATAATGCAACAAGAAACGTTCTTTGCCTTGTATCAATGCCTCGTCAATAAGTTTTTCGTCAGATTTGGTTCCCAATGTTACTGAAGTTAACGACTGTGTTTCGCCGCGTGTAAACACAGCAGAGCCGTGCGCCATTGGCAAGTAATCAATTTCCGACCAAATTGGGCGAATTTCGGTTGTTTTACGGCCGTCAAGGCGTTTGCCCTCATCGAGGATAGCGCGACGCATCGCTTCTTTTTCTACATCGTGGTAATATTTACCGATAAGCGCACCTTTTTCTGCCAATTCTTCTTCGGAGAAAGCGGCTTCATATTCTGCTTTAACTGCTTTGAAAGCGTTTCCGCGAGCGTGTTTGTCGTTGTTGCACGAAGTAGCTACGGCATATACTTTATCATATGTTTTTGCCCAAACGTCTTTTTTAAGTTCTTCATCGTTTTCTTCGTGGCAATACGTGCGTTTTTCTTCTTTTCCAACCATTTTGGTCAGTTCGATTTGCCCGATACATTGTTTTTTAATTTCTTCGTGTGCAAATTTAATGGCTTCCAACATTTCGGCTTCCGAAACTTCTTTCATTTCGCCTTCCACCATCATAATATTGTCAAGTGTGGCAGCTACCATAATGTCCATATCTGCTTTTTGGAGCTCTGCGAATGTCGGGTTGATGCAAAATTTTCCATCAATGCGCGCCACGCGAACTTCAGAAATCGGTCCGTTGAACGGAATGTCCGAAACCGCTAATGCTGCCGAAGCTGCCAAGCCTGCCAATGCGTCGGGCATATCATTGCCATCAGCTGAAATCAACAATACATTTACATACACTTCTGCGTGATAATCGTCGGGAAACAATGGACGAAGTGCGCGGTCAATCAAGCGAGAGACCAAAATTTCGTAATCCGAAGCGCGTCCTTCGCGACGAGTAAATCCACCCGGGAAGCGTCCTGCAGAGGCAAATTTTTCCTTGTATTCTACTGTAAGAGGCATAAAATCTGTGCCCGGTTTTGCGTCGGCTGCACCACAAACGGTCGCCAGCAGCATAGTGTTGCCCATACGGACAACTACGGAACCATCGGCTTGTTTTGCCAACTTTCCTGTCTCAATAGTGATAGCCCTTCCATCACTTAATTCAATTGTTTTTGTAATTGCGTTCATATTTTTACTTCATAAATTCGGGCAAAGATACATTAATTAATTAAGAGCCAGTTTAAATTTTCCACAAATATTTCATTTTCATAACATAAAGTCTGATTTTTCGCAATGAATCATCATAATTTATTGCGAAAAATCAGTTTCTGCATTTATAATAAGCCGATTAAGAGTTCAATAAATTTAGTCGTTTTAGCTAACGCTGACCGTTGGTTCTCGCAATAACATTGAATTTTCTTGTTTTTTTAGCCTTGTTAGAGGCATAATATTGGTAGAAAAATACGTTCTTTCTCTGTTCTAAGTTCCGTTAGGAACGAAATGAAAATCAGCGTAAACCAAATATGTTTTATATTTCGCTCCTAACAGAGCTTTTTTTAGAAGAATTATTCAATATTGGCTACGCCGACCGTTGGTTCTACCAATATTTTGTGCCTAACGGCACATATTTTTCAACTCTTGATTTGCATTAATAATAATATATGTGGAAAATTTAATTTGTAGCTTCAATTAGATACGAATGTAGCAAAGGTACAGAGTACCGTAATATTTTAATGTACAAGACTAAATGGGACAATTCCAAAAAAGAAAAGGCTATCAAACGATAGCCTTTTCTTTTTTTCTTACTTTCTAATGCCTAATTCTTTGATAATAGAACGATATCTTTCGATGTCGTTTTCTTTCAAATAATCAAGTAAACGACGACGTTTACCTACCAACATTTTCAAAGCTCTTTCTGTGCTATAATCTTTTTTATTTAACTTCAAGTGTTCAGTTAAATGAGCGATACGGAACGAAAATAATGCTATCTGGGATTCTGGTGACCCGGTATCAGTATTAGACTTGCCGTGTTTCGCAAAGATTTCTTGCTTTTTTTCTGCGCTTAAATACATAAATTTGTTATTTATTTTGATTAAACAGGGCACAAAGGTAATCATTATAATTAATAATTGATAATTAATAATTAATATTTTTGTTGAAAGTGTAATTTTAGTACTTTTGCAAAAGTTATTTCGCGATATTTATTCATTGATATTAGGATATTTATCAAATCACGGGTTTTAATTCCGTTGGGAACATAATATAGGTCTAATATCAATAAATATCGGCGAAGCCAAATATCAAATAATATCTATTAAATATCATAAAAATGAAAAAAGCATTATTGGTGATTCTCGATGGTTGGGGAATCGGAAAACAGGCAAAAGAAAACGCTATTTACAGCACTTCAACTCCTTATTGGCATTATTTGTTAGACACATATCCACATTCCGAACTTCAAGCATCGGGAGAAAATGTTGGATTGCCCGATGGACAAATGGGAAATTCGGAAGTTGGACATTTAAACATTGGCGCAGGACGTGTTGTGTATCAAGATTTGGTGAAAATAAATATTGCTTGTCGCGATAACAGCATTTTAAAAAATCCCGAAATTGTAAAAGCGTTTACTTACGCCAAACAAAACGGTAAAAATGTGCATTTCATGGGCTTGGTTTCCGATGGCGGCGTTCACAGTAGTATTGACCACTTGTTTAAACTTTGCGATATTTCAAAAGAATACGGCATCGAAAATACATTTATCCATTGCTTTATGGACGGTCGTGATACGGATCCTAAAAGTGGAAAAGGATTTATCGCCGAATTGGACGAATATACAAAAAAATCTACCGGAAAAATTGCATCCATTATTGGAAGATATTACGCGATGGATAGAGATAATCGCTGGGAAAGGGTAAAAGAAGCGTATGATTTGATTGTGTCGGGTACCGGAACTCCGTTTAAAAACCCGATAGAGGCGATGCAGGCTTCTTATGACAATGGCGTAACCGACGAATTTGTGAAGCCTATTGTAATGGTAAAAGATGATAATAAGCCTGTTGGAACGATTCAAGAAGGCGATATGGTTATCTTTTTTAATTACCGCAACGACCGTGCGAAGGAATTGACTATTGCTTTGACGCAAAAAGATATGCCAGAAAATGGTTTAAAAACTATTCCGTTGTATTTCTGCACCATGACGCCTTATGACTCAAAGTTTACGGGCTTGCACATTCTTTTCGATAAAGATAATGTTCATAACACATTGGGCGAAATTGTGTCGACAGCCGGAAAAAAACAATTACGTATTGCCGAAACGGAAAAATATGCGCACGTTACTTTCTTTTTCTCCGGCGGACAAGAAGCGCCTTTTGAAAACGAAGAAAGGGTTTTAATTCCTTCGCCCAAAGTAGCGACTTACGACCTAAAGCCCGAAATGAGCGCTTATGAAGTAAAAGATGCTTTGGTAGCAGAATTGAATAAAAATAAATTCGACTTCATTGTCGTGAATTTTGCAAACGGCGATATGGTCGGACATACGGGCATTTATGATGCGATTCAAAAAGCGGTTGTTGCTGTGGATAATTGTTTGAAAGATGTGATAGAAACGGCGAAGAAAAACGGTTACGAAGCGATTATTATTGCCGACCATGGAAATGCTGACCATGCTGTAAATGCCGATGGAACACCAAACACTGCTCACTCGTTAAATCCGGTTCCATTTATATATGTTACCGAAAACAAACATGCAACTGTCGAAAATGGTATTTTGGCTGATGTTGCTCCATCTATTTGTCATATCATGGACATCAAACCGCCTGCGGAAATGACAGGAAAGGATTTGATAAAGGATTAAGTGGAAAAAGTTTCATCCAGATGAAACTTTTTTAGGTAAAATCTTCATCTAAATCAAGATTTTACCTAACTTTGCAAATCAAAATAAACGTTTATGATTTGCAGAGACCTTGAAAAATCAATTGCCAAAACGATAAAACCCGGGAAGGCTGTTATTTTGTATGGCGCGCGGCGAGTGGGCAAAACCATATTGCTCGAAAATATCGTCAAAAACAATATAGGCAAGACAATGTTGCTCAATGGAGAGGATTTTTCCACTCAAGATTTATTTAAAGAGCGCACTGATACCAATTATCGTCAGATTTTGGCAGGTATAGATTTGTTGGTTATCGACGAAGCACAAAATATTCCTCAAATCGGAAGCGTGATAAAATTTATCACAGACAACATCAAAAATGTTGCTGTATTGGCTTCTGGCTCATCGTCTTTCGACTTGCAAAATCAAGTAGGCGAGCCGTTGGTTGGTAGAGCTACCACATTTCATTTGTTTCCGTTTTCGTTACACGAATTTTCCGCACACGAAAATCGCATTGAAACCATTCAACGGCTCGAAGAACGCTTGGTTTACGGTACTTATCCCGAATTGTCATCTATCGAGAATTTTCAAGATAAACAAACCTATTTGCACGAAATCTCTGTTTCATATTTATTGAAAGACATTTTATCCATAGATGGTATAAAAAACTCTTCTAAGATGCGAGATTTATTGCGTTTAATTGCCTATCAAGTCGGAAGTATGGTGTCTTACGAAGAATTGGCGAAACAATTGGCTTTAAGCCGAAATACGGTGGAAAAATATTTGGATTTACTGACAAAAACCTTTATTATTTATCGACTTTCGGCGTTTTCGGGCAATCATCGCAAAGAAGTTACCAAAGCTGGTAAATGGTTTTTTGTTGATAATGGTATTCGCAATGCGCTGATTGGAGATTTTCGCCCTGTTTCGTTGCGTCAAGATGTTGGGATTTTGTGGGAAAATTTTGTAATTAGTGAGCGCATCAAACAAGCGTCTAACAACCGAAAAATCGTACAATTTTACTTTTGGAGAACATATTCTGGACAGGAAATAGATTTGATAGAAGAGGAAAATACTGTCATTCGTGCCTTTGAATGTAAATGGACTGGGAAAAATGTTAAAACTCCGTCTGTTTTTGCAGAGACGCACAATAATGTGCCTTTCGATTTAATTCATAAAGCAAATTTTTTGGATTTTTTGGTGTAATCTTATTTGCGTTCAATTTCTTCCCGCTGTTTCCGCGTCATTCCTTTCAATACCATTTCATACGAATGGTCTATCCAATGTTTTAGGTCTTTTTCGGAAATGGAGCCATCTAATATAACCATATTCCAGTGTTTTTTGTTGAAATGATAAGCCGGCTGAACGGCAGGATGTTGTTCGCGAAGTTCCAAGGCATATTCGGGGTCGCATTTCAGCGAAATCCGTTGATGCATTTCATCTAAAGAAATCAATGCAAACATCTTTCCGCCGACTTTCAACACCAACGAAACATCGTCGAAAGGGAAATCTTCGGTAACGGCTTTTTTAGATATGCAATATTCTCTTAGTTCTTCGATGTTCATAAATTAAAATTTCCACCCCAAAATCCCCTAAAGGGGACTTTGGGGGATTTGCATTATTTCCTCGTTTTTCTATACTAAAAATCTTAACTCACTATCTTAAAAATCCCCTTTAGGGGATTTAGGGGTTTAATTTCTATCTACAGAAAAACGACATCGGCGAACGCTCTTTTTGGTTGAAGAAAAATTGTAATGATATTTCGTGCGAACCTGCTGATACATTATGTAATGCCGACAATGAAACATCGTAACTGTACACCACCTTGAATTGCTCCATATTCAGTCCGAGTGAAAAGATAAATGCATCGTGTCCTGTGATAGTTGATACGGGCAAAAATCCACGAAAAGCTGCTCCGACTTGAAATATGCTCTTCGTCCACGCAACACCCAAATCCATTTGACTAAATTGTCCTTGACGTTGCAATAGAACACTAAACGTAATGGCTTCGTCATAAGGATTCCGCCAGCCGCTTTCTTTATAGATAAGGTTGTATCCTCCCATAATACTGAATCTCATCGGAATTTTTGCGTCTTGGTTTAGAAACGAAACATTGGTTGGAATTAAATGGTCAATATTGAATCCTGCCCAAAAATGTCTGTTGTAAAACAAAGATGAAAACGCAGCGTCGAGCTTATTATATGATTCTACTTCCACATCGAAAAGAATTCCATTGTTTACAATGCTTCCATCAACAGCAATATTTTCACTGAAAATAAATCTGCTGAAATCTAACGATTTGTGCATAAGTTTTACTTGCACGCCCGGTCTGAAAAAAACATTTCCATGACGACCGCCTAACTGAACTCTGTAATTGTACTGCAACGCGGCATCAATACTTTTTACTAATCCGCCTGCTTGAACGTCGCTCAAAATCAACGCGCCAATTCCGCTGTTGTATTCTTGCAAGAAATAATCGAACGCGGCAATGTAGGTAACATATGTGTTGAAATTGCTCAAACCAGGCCATTGATTGCGGTAAGACAACGCCACGCGACCGCCGTTTGTCAACCCGGCAAAAGATGGCGCAACGACTATGGAGTTATTGTAAGGTTGGGATAAGATGAAATCCTGTCCTTTTGTTTCCATCGGAAATCCAACACCTATTGTGATGATTGCTATAAAGTATATAAGTATTTTTTTCATATCTAAATTATTTTTCAATTCCTAAATCCCCTAAAGGGGACTTTTGGATTGATGGTATTTTGCAAAGTCCCCTTTAGGGGATTTAGGGGTTTATTGTATCAATGTAACTTCTCCTCTTTTAGAAAATGAATCTCCGCTGTTAAATCTTCCTGTTGATTTGTAAATGTAAACTCCCGTTGGCGACAGTTTTCCGTCTACATAGCCATCCCAACCGGTGTTTATGTCTTTACTTACAAAGATTTTTTCTCCCCAACGGTTAAATATTTCCAGTATATATGAACTTTCATCTACATCGTCCCAAATGGGGTAGAAGACATCATGATTTCTTGTTATCAACGAAAATTCGCCACCATTCGCATATCCTTTGTTTGGCACAAATGCATTGGGGAACGTAATGAATCCTCTTGATTTTACCACAACGGCATTACGAAGTGTTATCGAATCGGCACAGTTATGCTGACCTATGGCTACTAATTTAATATCATAAATACCGGGCTCTCTATATGTATATACCGGATTTCTTTCCGTTGAAGTACTTCCCGTTCCAAAATCCCAAAGGAACCTCGTTGCTCCGGTTGTTCCGTTAAGCACCATTAAGTTTGCATTTGGAATGTATAAAATGCTTGATAATACGTTTACTTCTATTCTTGGTCCTCGTCTTACGTTTATTTCTTGATAAGACTCTGTTGTTCTTCCCTGACCGATTGCCGTTAATTTAATGGTATAAATACCGGGTTCTTCATACGTGTGAATCGGATTAAAAGCAGTTGATGTCGTGCCATCACCAAAATCCCAAAGGAATTTTGCCACGCCGATAGAAGTATTGGTAATAAATGGTGTAAATGGAGAACAACCTTCCAATGTATCTATTCTAAATAATGCTATCGGATCTGCCAAATAATACACTTTCACTTCGGAATAAGAACTGCAATACTCATTGCCCACTGTCCAGCGAAATGTGTTTAATCCGGGAGATAAATTGCGCACCCAAGAAGAAGGATTTGTCGGTTCGTCTATTGTTCCATCTCCTGCAATCCGCTCCCATTCGCCGGTCATTCCTTCCAACACAGACGCAGCAGCCAATCGGTATTGAGTCACAAATGTTGTATCGGTTATTTCGGGGAATATATGATTTCTTGCCGAATAATAGTATATGTCTACCAATGCAGAATTACTGCACGTTCCGTTGCTGATAGTCCATCTCAACTGATTATGTCCATAACCGAAATCGGTCGCGGTGGTAACGTTGCTGTTAGGATCTTCAATGGTTGCTGAGCCTCTCACAACATCCCAACGACCAACGCCATTTGTCGGATTATTGGCTCGTAATGTTAATGATTCTTCGCAAAGAATAAAGTTGCCTGTAATTTCGGGCACAGCTTTGTCAGGGCTTCGATTTGTTATTTTCACTGTATCTGACCTTGTACAAACGCCGTTCCAAACTTCCCAAACATACAAGTTCTCGCCTTGAGCAATACCTGTTACCAATGTTCGAGGGTCGTAAATACTTTGGAATGTGCCTCGTCCTTGTATCACTCTCCATGTACCTTGATAAGGCGCAGCCGACAAGGCGTTGAGGTTGATTTGGTCACTGCAATCGGTAAAAGCGTCCGGTCCGGCTTCAATGGTCGGGAATGTACTGATGGTAACTGTTGTTTGAGACGATGCTCCTTGTCCGCAAACATTTTTTCCAAACACCGAAATTATTCCCGGAATCGCATTTTCGCGCAACGATACACGTATATCTCTCGTTCCTGCGCCTTGCGTAATATCGAATCCGTAAGGCAATGTCCATACATATTCAGTCGCGTTCGGAATAATGCCGATACTGATAAAGAAATTTTGCTCGCCTTGACACAACGCTGCCGGTAGAGTTATGGTTCCTGCATTTCCGGGAAGTCCGACTACAGTTACAGGTAATTCAACCGTTTCGCTGTTTCCGCAAGCGTTTTTTGCATATACGCTGAAAGTTCCCGATTGCGCAGTGGTACTAAACTGTACTCGTATTTGATTGGTGTTAGCGCCATTTAAGATAGTAACTCCTGAAGGGATTGACCAAACGTATTCTGTCACGTTGACAACAGCAGGTACAAAATAAACAGCTTGTTCTCCCGCACAAACTTCGCTTGGTCCTGTAATGCCGATAATGGTTCCCGGAAGCGGAAGCGAGCTGATAATAATATCGGCAGTAACTGCATTTCTGCATCCGAAAGCCGACTCAACGGTGTGGAAACCGTATCGGGTTGTTCCCTGCGGATTTACTACCAACGGAAACGGCGAATAGGGCACCAATACGTTCTTTTCTTCAGTACCTTCGGTGTAGAAAACACGCCACGGAGCATCACCTTGAAGGGTCAATTCAATGGTCGTTGGGTCGCCGCCACAAATGGAAGTTACGGCGCAACTTGCCGAAAGTTGAGACATTGGGTGAACGACTACGGTTACTTCATCCGATTTATTTGTGGTGCAATAATCGGTAGAAACAGAGACTAATCGATACGTTTTTGAATTATCGGGCAATAAATGCAACGAATCTATTCCCAATGGGATATTTGATTTTCCATATATTCGGTCTCCATCGGTGAAAACAACGCTCCAAGGACCTTGACCTGATAAACTGAATGGAATAAAAATCTCTTCGCCGGCACAAATTGCAAAATTGGTTTGAAGCAATGTAATATCCGGATAGTTATGAACGGTAACGAGTGTACTTCTGTTCTCAATCATTGCCATACAGCCGTTTTGGTCGAACGCATGTAAAATGGTGAACGTTGTGTTTTGCGTAATGGTATGATTAACGAAAGCATTGGCTATTACCGGATTAATGGTATAATTATTTGTGCCGTCGGTATAAACAATAGTCCAGTTGCGATTTGCGTTCATGCTAAACTGCAATTCTACATCGGCGCCGATACAAATATCCGATACACTCGAAATAGAGATTCTCAGTTCTTCCGGATTGGCGAGGATAAATTCTTGGCTGACTTGGCAATTATTAGCATCGGTTACTGTTACTCGATATGTTCCGAATCCAATATTAGATTGATTTTGGTTAGAAGGAATAACATTGCTTCCTTCCCAGAAATAATCATACGGAAGAACACCGCCCGACACCGTAATGCTAATGGAAGCATCTCTGCTATTGAAGCAAGTTGGCGGAATTGTCACCGAACCGGTTATTTCCAATTCATTTGGCTGAACAATTACAAAATCTTCTACAGTAACGCAGTTGTGAGCATCTGTTACTCTCATGCGATACGTTCCTGCCGGAAGATTCGTAACATATGGGTTATACCTATCGCCTGCCGGAACGGAGCCCGACCATTCGTAACTATACGCCGGAGTTCCTCCGCGAGCTTCTACATCGAGTACGCCTGTTGTTTCGCCGTAACACAAAATAGAGAGATTTGTATTTCCTTTGGTGAGAATAATCAGCGAATCGGGACTTGTTATTTGATAATTCTGAGTGAATGTATCGCCCGAGTCGTCTGTTACAACAACAGAATATATTCCCGGTGCCAAATTGATAAGGTCTTCGGTATCGGCATAAAATATTCCGCCTTTTGTCCAAAGGAACGTATAAGGCGTAACACCGCCGCTTACCGTTAAGTCGATAAATCCGTCATTGGCGCCAAAACACGAAATATTTCGAGTAGTTGCCGTTACCAGCAATAATTCTTCTTGCGTAATATCGACAAATATATCTTTTTTGCAGCCATTCGCATCTGTAACAGTCAAGAAATACCTGCCGGCAATCAATCCGGTTTGATTTTGGTCGTTTCTATTGGCAGGATTAATACCCAAACCAACCCATTCGTAGGTATAAGGAGCTAATCCTCCGGTTACATTAATATCAATTTCGCCTGTCGCTTGACCAAAAATTTCAACATGCTGTACACGTGTAACGTCAATAGCAATGGCTGTATATTCTTGAATCAATACAACAATGTTGGCGCTGCAATTATTTCTGTCGCGAACAGAAACTCGGTACGTTCCGGCTGTTACGCGTGATATAGAACCGGTATTACTGATAACGTTACTGTTTTCGTCTAACCATTGATAAGTATAAGGAGTTGTTCCGCCCGTAGCAATTACTTGCGCGAACCCTTCGTTCGAACCATTGCAAAGAATACCGCTTTGACTCACGATGTTTAATTCCAATAACAACGGTTCTTGAAGCGTCATCGAAGCTGTTGCGGTACAGCCGATGCTGTCGGTTGCAATTATGGTATATGTTTCCGGTCCGAGATTTGAAACAATGAGGTCAGTGCTAAAATTAGTTGCCGATGAGCTTGACCAAGAAACAGCTACTGGAGTTAATCCGCCATTTACAACTGCCGTGAGTTGTCCGTCATTATTTCCAAAACAGGAAATATTAGCTGTTCTGCTGATATTTATGGTCAAAGGCGCAAGGTTGAATTGTTTCGGGTGTTGCGTTCTGCACATATTTTTTGTTGCATAAAATACGCAAATGGCATCTTGATTTGGTAACGGTGCAAAAAAGATATTTCCGTCGTTTCCTGTTTGCGTATCGTATAAACGTCCATTTACCCAAAGTTCATAAATAACTCCGGATTCGCTATTGTCAATAGTAAATGCGTTTCTATTTCCGGAACAAATAACTCTTGGCTCGTATGGAACAGTTGGTAACAGATAGAAAGATTTTGATTTTTCAACCGTACAGAAAAGCGTATTGTTGTCGTAGATTTCTGCGTAAAAAGTAATAGTGTACCAAGCCTCTGTTAATTGATTTGGATAAAGTGCTGCTCTGCCGTTAGGAAGATTATTTATCTCGGTTCCCGTAACAGGCGTATTGATTTCAAACCATGAATTTACCGGATTGGTACCGATTAATAACACAGAATCCAAGTGTGCGCAAATGGTATCGCCATCGTTGAATCCGAAAAAGTCCACGCCTTCGCTTAATATTCTGAAAGAACGGGTAACAGAGTGTATGCAAGAATCTCTTTGTCCATAAAAATTGGTATAATATTCTTTAAAATAGAATGTTACGTTATTAACGCTATTGAAATTAGTTTGTGTCAAATCAATCAATGCAGTTCCGTCGCCCAAGTCTGTGAGGAACACTGTTTCTCTGAAATAAGGAACACCGTTTTCAGTCGGGAAACCCGAAATAATTACCGTTCCTTTGCTTTCACAATACTTTTCTTCAAGGTTGAGAATCTGCATATTGCCGTCTTCTTGTCCTCTTACGTAAATTTCGACAGAATCAACAGCCGGACAAGAACGCGTATCAACATAATGATAATATATCATAAATGTTCCGGTACCGGAAGTTCGTGTATTAAACCTATTCAATGTCAGTCCGACATTGCCGTTGCTCGAAGTATAATATCCACCCGCCGGCGTTGCGTTGAGTGTTACAATGTCGCCATAGCAATAATCTCTTCTAACAAGGTTCATATTGATAATAGGTGTGTCAAATACCGTAATATTAAATCTATATGTATTTGGGCAAATTCTGTCGGAATAATGATAAATGATTTCATAATTTCCGACGCCCCACGCCGGATTAAAAATCAACGTAGCTGTATTTGGAGTTTGGTTTAAAACTGTATCCACATTGTTTTTTATGATATAAACAAATCCCGAAACAGGAGAAGGTGACGTAAGTTCGAACGTAACAGGCGCATCGGTTACGCAATATCGATTCGGAATTCTCAGCGGATTTATATTAACAGGCGCTTGAATATTAAAATCTTTAAATATAGAGTGATTGTTAGAACAGCCTTGTGCATCATTTATGTGATACATAACTCTATATCTGCCAACTCCGACCAACGAAGGATTTATCCACAATTCTCCTGTTGAGGAATTTTGAGAAATAATCATTCTCGGGTCGTTTACGGTAAAAACTCCGTCCATTTGCGATGCCTTAATCAACACATTTGTTTCTCTGTTGCAAAGAGTGTCGGGCATAATAATGACGCCTAAACTCAAACTATCGGGAAAATCGGACGAAATCGTAATTGTTTTCGTTTTGCTTGCTTCACAGCCGTTGTTATCAACAAACCTGTATGTTACATGATAAATACCCGGAAGAGCGTCTCTGATGTATGCACTTCCGTCATTTCCGCGAACTAATGTTGCCGGGCTTCCGGAATCTTTATCCAATGTCCACGTAGTATTGGAATTGCTTCTTGGAATACCTTGTAATGGAATGCTGTCATTGAAAAAGCGGCAAAATTCATAACTCTCTTGATAATCCATGGGAGGACCGGGTTCTTCAGGCACATACCAATCAACCCTCGGCAGTGAGTTTATATTGTAATGCTTGGTTATTTCGCTTCTGCAACCATGTATATCCACAAATGTGTATGTAATAAAATCCGTTCCGGGAGCGCTTGTAGGGTAATAGGTCGAACCAATAACATTTGGACCGGAAAAAACGCCACCCGGCGGAATTCCGATTAAAGGAATTGGGTCGGAATTAATACAAATTCCTGCCGAAACATCAGGTCCGATAAAATCAATCTCCGGCAATGGACGTACATTAATAGTAATAATGCCTGTTTTTGCACAGCCTAAATTATCTCTTATTTCCAACGAATAAGTAGCTGTTGTAGTCGGACGAACGGTAATTGTTTGCGTAGTTTCGCCTGTACTCCATCTGTAAAACAAACTTGGATTCAGCATTACAGGCGTAAGTGTTATGGGATAACCCGAACAAATGGTATCACCCGAAACAAGGAGCGTTGTGATTGTTGGGTCAATATCTGCACCAACAGTTATGATAACGCTTGGACGCAATGCTATTTGATATGTCGTTTCACAGAAAAAATCCTCAAGGCTAATGACACGCCACGTACTCGTAACAAGCGGATGTACTCTGAATGTGTGAGTTAAGTCGGAAGTAGTTACAGTTGTTTGAAGTCCCGAAAAACTTTCGTAAGTAAGAATAAAAGGCGGAGTTCCCGAAAGCCGAATGGTAATATCGGCAGAATCGCCCGGACATAATACTGCTCTTGATGCAGTGATAGTTGCCGTTGGTTTTACTATTTCTTCGATGGTAACCAAGCCAATCATGTTTACTTCGCAACCTTCCAACTGGCGCGCTCTTACTGTATAGTTTCCGCTCTGCAAGTTTTCCCAACGGAGTGGCGCGCCGGTTCCTATTCGTTGATTAATCAAGGTTGTCCCGTTGTAAAGCGAATAAAAAACGTCTGTTTCAGAATCGCTTAACTCAACGAATGTAGCAGTTGGCAAATCGCCTGTGCAATGATATCCGCCGCCGGATATCGAAAATATTTCGGGAACTTTTAGTGCACGTATGAAAACAGTATCGGTAGAAAAACATCCGGAGGCATTTGACCGAACAGTCAACACATAAAAAGGAACTTCTCTGTCGGCAATGACGGTTGGATTTGCAACGGTTGCCGATCCCACAAAGTTTATTGCCGGGCTCCACGAATACGTTACACCAGTTTGCGAAGTGCCTCCTAGTCTGGTTATTTCTCTTTCGCAAACCGTTCTGTCGGCTCCGGCGTTTGCCACAGGCGTTATGTGTACGGTAACCACTATAGGCATTGTATTGCTTTCGCAACCTGTTTCTTCATCTCTTTTTACAATGTAGAATGTGCCCGATGCGCTGATTTCGGTATAATTAAGCAACGGAATAGTTGCCGCTGCATTTTGATAATAAGAGAATTCAAAACCAACTTCGGGCGCTTGCTCAATGCTCACTGTGTTGGGAGAACAAACCGGTGTCGGAGCTATCGGATTGAACACCGGTTTTGGGTCAATGGTTACTTCGATGGCTGCCGTATCGCTTGTACAGCCCGATACGTTTTCTACTTTTGAAACATAATATGTTCCGCTTACTAAAATAGCAGCCGGATTTGCAAGCACGGTTACTCTGTCCGATTCAAAATATTCGAAAGAAAAACCTACTTCTTCAGGCTGAACAATGCTCGCCGAAAAGCAGGCGGTTATTTCCGTAAAAGCAGGCGTAAACGACGGATTTGAATCAATTATTACCGTTATGGGAAGCGTATCGCTTACACAACCCGTTTCATTGTTGGTTTTAGAAATAAAAAATGTACCGTTAGTTGTTATGCCCGAAGGATTTGCAAGTATTGTTATTCCATCTGTTTCAAAATAAGTAAATGTAAATCCGGTTTCGTACGGTTGTGTTATGTTTGCCGAAGTACAGGAAGTTATTGTTGGTTCGAGTGAAAACTCAGGCTTTTCATTGACGCTTACAGTAATTTCTATTGTGTCGCTTACGCAATTATAAGTTTCATTTGTTTTTGTAATAAAAAATGTCCCGCCGGCATCAATATTTGACGGATTAGAAACGATTGTTGTTAAATCCGATTCATAATAAGTAAATGAGAAGCCCGTTTCTGCCGGTTGTGTAATATCAACTGTGTTTGGAAAACAAGCGGTAAATGCTGTAGAAGTAGGCGTAAACACCGGTTTCATAATTGTTACCACAATGGATAGCGTATCACTCACGCAACCGGTTTGGTCATTTGTTCTGGAGACATAATATGTACCGCTTTCAGTAACGTTTGTTGGGTCGGAAACTATCTCGAAGTCAGAATTATAGTAGGAATAATGATATGTGTAAATACTCGGAGTTGGAATTTCGGGTTGAGTTATATCCGCACTATAACATTCTGTTATGGTGGGAGAAACTATCATAATTACAGGCTTTTCGTTTATAGTTACAGCAACTTCTATTGTGTCGCTCACGCAATTATAAGTTTCATTTGTTTTTGTAATAAAAAATGTTCCGCCGGTATTAATGCTCGCTGGATTAGAAACAATTGTCGTTAGGTCCGATTCGTAATAAGTAAAAAAGAAGCCCGATTCTTCCGGTTGTGTAATATCAACTGTGTTTGGAAAACATACGGTAAATGATGCAACAGCAGGTGCAAATACAGGTTTATCAATGACATTAACAATCGTTTCGACGCTTTCTTCTTCATCCGTTACATCTTCTCTGATGACGATTTCAATCAGCATTTCACCTGTATCTGTGGGCAGATAATTGAAATTGTTGTTGAGACTAAAATCTTGGATTACGGTTCCGTTAACCGAAAATTGAAATTGCAACGGATTATTGCTAACATAATCGTGAAGCGTGATATCAATGTTTTCGCCTTCACAAATGTCTGTTCTGCCGTCAATATACATATTGCTAATATCAATGGCGGAAAACAAATTTCCACACAAAGACATCAGCATCATAAAAACGGAAACTGTACGAATGAGTATCGTTTTTTTCATACCTAATCTGTTTTATTTTTTTATCTATTCAACAAAGCGTTTTCAGCTTTGTCTATTTTTTCAAAATTAAATCGTTCTAAAATATTTTGCATCAATATGTTGATTTCATCATTACACAAATTGCCAATACTTCCTTCGTGCGTGTGATGAATGTTTTTATCAGGATTAAAATTTCCCGCTTCAATATCCAATCCGACTTGCTTATAAGCATCGCGGAACGAAATTCCGCTGAGTGTTTGTTTATTCACTTCTTCAACACTGAAAATGTGAATATATTTTTCATCGTTCAAAATATGCTCATTTATTTTTACATCTTTAAGCATGAAAGCGGCCATTTTCAAACAGTCAATCAATTCGTCGAAAGCAGGAATAAAAATCTCTTTGATAATTTGCAAATCGCGGAAATATCCCGAAGGCAAATTATTGGAAATCAAAATAATTTGTTGAGGAATCGCTTGAATCTTATTACATTTGGCACGAACAAGTTCAAACACATCAGGATTTTTTTTGTGCGGCATAATGCTCGAACCGGTCGTAAACTCGTCGGGCAATTTCAAGAAATTAAAATTCTGACTTGTAAACATACAAGCATCAAACGCCAATTTGGAAATAGTTCCGGCAACAGAACTCAAGGCGTAAGAAACATTTCGTTCCATTTTTCCGCGTCCCATTTGAGCATAAACCACATTATGATTAAGTCCTTCGAATCCAAGCAGTTCGGTTGTCATTGTTCTGTTCAGCGGAAACGAAGAACCATATCCGGCTGCCGAACCTAACGGATTTCTATTGCAGATTTCAAATGCGGCGTGCAACATTCGCAAATCATCTGTCAAACTTTCGGCATACGCGCTAAACCACAATCCGAAAGAAGAAGGCATCGCAATTTGCAAATGCGTGTAACCGGGAAGCAATACGTTTTTGTATTTTTCGCTTTGCTTGATAAGCACATCAAATAAGTTTGAAACGGCATCAACCGTTTCTCTGAGGCGTTCGCGAGTAAACAGTTTTAAATCCAACAACACTTGGTCGTTGCGCGAACGACCACTGTGAATTTTTTTCCCAGTTTCGCCTAATTGTCGGATAAGCATAAGTTCCACTTGCGAATGAACATCTTCAACACCATCTTCTATTACAAAATCGCCTTTTTCGGCAATGGCGTAAATATTTTTCAATTCTTTCAACAGCAGTTCGAGTTCGTCTTTTTGTAACAAACCTACGCTTTCGAGCATAGTGATATGCGCCATCGAGCCAAGTACATCGTACTTCGCCAAAAATAAATCCATTTCTCGGTCTTTCCCGACAGTGAATTTTTCTATTGTTGCATCGGTCGGCTTTCCTTTATCCCAAAGTTTCATTTATTTCAATGTGCTAATTTCTTGAATAATGCTGAATTACAAGTCGTAAGTGCCATTAGACACTTCAATATTGGTAGAAATTATTCATATCATTGTTTGCGTGCCGTTAGGTACGCTGCCTTTTATCATATTTCGTGCCTAACGGCACTTAAAAACAGGATTAACATTGATTAGTTCTACCAACTATTTTGTTCCTAACGGAACTTTAACATTGCTTATATTCCAACGTTGCAAGAGCGTCTGCCAACATATTTACAAACTGCTCCAACGGCTTTGAAGCCATCATTTTTATGATTGGATTCAAATCGGCTTTCAGCGTAATTTTCATCTTCGTGTCATTTTCGCCCGTTTCTTTTAATTGTATCCAAACAAAAAAATCTACCGGAGAATTTTCACCAGCAAACTTAATTGTCTTACAAGGTTCTTGTTCAATTACTTTTAAACTCAATTTACCAACAGGTTCTACTACAAAACTGATACTATCTTGCTCAAATTGAACGTCTTTTACTTTATCTTGAGGTATTCTGTCTTTCAATTTTTCTGCATTTCTCAAATCGGACAGAACGGCAAAAATGTCTTGTTCGCCTGCATTAATTGTTTTGACAGCACTTTCAAATGTTGATGACATATTCAAATATTAAAAGGCGCGAATGCACGAACCAACGGTCAGCGACCAACGGGAGATAATGCACAAAAGCGCGAATTTTATTGTTTTTTCTGACTTGTTTTTCTGCAAATTTTCTATTTTTTTATTTCGCGCGTTCGCCCATTCGTGCTTTCGCGCCTTTTTTGCAAAGCAAAAAAATTATTCTCCCGTCCATTCGGCAGGATTTTTACGCCATTCCTGCAATGTTTTCATTTCTTTTTCAGAAATGTAGTTCGATTCCAACGCTACGTCTAACACAGCTTGGTAATTCGACAACGTAATCAGCTCTACGCCCGCTTTTTTAAACATTTCGTTGGCGATCGGAAAATCGTAAGTGAAAATAGCAATCATTCCGATTACTTCGCAACCGTCTTTACGAATCGCCTCAACAGCTTTCAAACTGCTTCCGCCTGTCGAAATAAGATCTTCGATAACCAATACTTTTTGACCTGGTTTCAAGTCACCTTCTATCAAGTTTTCCAATCCATGACCTTTTGGTGTCGAACGTACATAAACAAAAGGCAATCCCAATTCGTCGGCTACCATTGCACCTTGAGCAATTGCGCCTGTGGCAACGCCTGCAATCGCGTCAACTTCAGGAAAATTCTCGCAAACCAAACGAGCAATTTCAACTTTTATGAATGTGCGTAACGCCGGATATGAAAGTGTTTTTCTGTTGTCGCAATAGATAGGCGATTTCCAACCCGAAGCCCAAGTGAAAGGAATCGACGGTTGAAGTTTTACAGCCTTGATTTTTAATAATTTTTCAGCGACTATTTTTTCTAAATTTTTCATAATTTCATTTTTTTTGCAAAAATACACAAAGTCAATTTAAAATAACGATTTTTTGTGAAATTTAAAAAGCTGTTAATAATAAATTAATGTCATTGGGTGCGATTCCAAAAAACGAACCGATATGAGCATTCGTAAGAATTCCATTGTATAAATATACGCCATTGCAAAATCCGTGTCGTTTTTTTATGCTGATGGATATTCCGCCGTCATTGCGGACTAGAATCATTTCATTTGTCAGTGTATTGCTTATCGCAATAGAAGCTGTTCGGGCAACTCGCGCCGAAAGATTCGGCAAACAGCAGTGAATAACGCCATGCTGAACGTAATAAGGCTTTGCCATTGTTGTACAAGCTGATGTTTCAAAACAACCGCCTTGAGCGATAGAAATATCAACGATGACGGCGCCTTTTTTCATTGTTTTGATAGCATCTTCGGAAACCATATACCGCTGGTTGTCGTTCAAATGGCGCAAGCAACTGATAACCGCGTCGGCAGATGTCAGCGCTTTGGATAACGTTCGGGGGTGGAAAACGGAAGTGAAAATAGCGTTTCCTAATTGCTGTTGCGCATTTCTCAAATGATTGACATTATTATCGAATAATTTTACATTGCAACCCATCGAAAGTGCAATTTTTGCAGCAGAAACTCCGGCAATTCCTGCGCCTAATATGATGATTTCTGTTGGACTAACACCGGCAATTCCGCCCAGCAAAATACCTTTTCCGCCGTGTAAATTACTCATCAACTCGGAAATAATCGAAATGGCGACATTTCCTTCTATTTCGCAAATGGAATTAACAACGAGAAATTGTTGATTTTCATCTTTTAAAAAATCGTAAGCAAAAGCGGTTATTTTCTTTTTTTGCAGCACGCGAAGACATTCTACAGAATGTAAATCTAACCGAAGCATGGAAAAAATGGTTGCTCTTTCTTTCAAAAGCATAGCTTCTTCTATGGTTGGCGGAGCAATTTTGAATAAAATATCGGCGCTGAAAACAACGGCTTTATTGTCGGAAATAAAAGCGCCTGATTCGCTGTATTGTTGGTCGGAATAATTAATTCCGATACCTGCGTTCGATTCAACAATTACCTCGTAACCTGCATCTATAAGAATCCGAACGCCTTCGGGCGTAAACGGCAAGCGCGGTTCTGACGAAATATTTTCGCGCGGAATGCCAATAACAATAGGTTCGCTATTTGCTTTCTTCGTATACAAACTTTCTTGCGTAAAGAATTCTTCCTTCGTAATGGTGTGAAAAAAGTATTTCATCTTAAAAGAAATAAGGCATAAGAGAACAAAAATAGGAAAAAGAATTTATTTGGAGGAAGAAATAGAGATTTATTTTTGTTTTTGAGGTTTTTTGGGTGTTTTGTAGAGACGCAATGCATTGCGTCTCTACGGTGCAAATACGGCGCTAACAGTTGTCATTATGTAAAATAATCGTCATCATTCCAATTTTTCGGATTGTTAAAAATGTATGTTCGCACATTGTTCAATCCATTATTATCACGAATAATTCTGTCATAAAATCGTTCTTGCCATGCGAAATCAATATTATGTTTTCGGGCGTATGTTGTTACCGCAATTTTAAACCCGCGTATTATTGATGATAAATTTTTTGATTGTCCGCCAAATTTATTTTTGTATGGTTCTGTTGTAGAGACGCATTGCAATGCGTCTCTACATATTGCGTTTCCATGATAATCGTGCGTATTATATTGGTTATCGCCGATACAAATGATACAATGAAAATGATTCGGCATAACAACAAATTCATCTAACCATAAATTCATATCAGGTCGTAATTCTGTTGTTTTCAACCATTCCGATTGTGCTATTTCGCCAATTTTCGATAATTGCATTTCGTCATTTATTATTTCCCCAAAATAATGTTCTCCGTTTTTGGTGCAAATCGTTATGAAATAACAACCGGTTGCACCATAATCGTAACCTTGCAACCGATTTGTCGGTATTCGATATTTGTTTTGATATTTATCTGTATTTGTTTGTTGTGTCATCGTCGTAGAGACGCATTGCAATGCGTCTCTACATTGCCGAACTATTTCCTCAACATCTTCCTCAGTATTCACAATCAACTTTGCTTGCTCATAAAACTTCTTTCGTTTCTCCAAGTTTTCATCGATGAAATGGAGTAATTCTTCATCATTTTTATTTTTTATCAACGGTCGTTTAGCTCTTCCTGCTTTCAATCGCTCTACTAATTGCGGAGGAGAAAGTTGCAAGTAAACAGTTAATCCATTGGCATTCATGATGTCTATATTATCGAAAAAACAAGGCGCGCCGCCACCGGTAGAAATAACGGTGTTTTCAAAACACGAAACTTCAAGCAACGCATTATGCTCTATTTTTCGGAACTCATCTTCTCCTTTTTCTTCAAAAAGTTGCGAGATAGTTTTAAAATGACGTTGCTCTATAAACGCATCTAAATCTATAAAAGACATATTCAAACGTGGCGCTAATATTCGTCCCAGCGTTGTTTTGCCCGAACCCATATAACCGATTAAAAAAATGTTGCTCATAAATGCAAAAATAGTAATTTTTAGCAAAAAATTTCTCAAACTATTTTTTTCGTTTTATCTTCGCATGATTTTTATAATCTTTTTCCTATGAATTATTCTAAAAAATTTACTCACGCCGCTAACAAAATAGCTTTCGACCAGAAACACAAACAAACCATCAAATTTAATATTTCGAGGTATGATACTGCTGTTACAGCGGGTCGAAACAGATATGCCGATTTGCAATTAGCTCGTTTTCGCGCGGCTTTTATCAAGCGCAAGATGTTGAGTAATTGGGATAACTATCTTATTCAATTTGAAGAAAATGCGACTAAAAACGGCATTACGGTTTTGTGGGCAAAAGATACAGCTCAAGCGATTGAATATTTGCAAGAAATTTTAAAAGAAAATGAAGCTAAGTTATTGGTAAAAAGCAAATCAATGACTACCGAAGAAATCGAAATGAATCATGCTGCCGAAGCAGTTGGTTGCGAGTCGGTAGAAACAGATTTGGGCGAATTCATCGTGCAAGTTGCGGGCGAAAAACCATATCATATTGTTACGCCGGCGATGCACAAATCGAAAGAAGATGTTGCCAAACTTTTTAACGAAAAATTTGACTTGCCAATCGACAGCACACCGCAAGAAATGACCGAATATGTGCGTCAAGTATTGCGAAAAAAATACACAACCGCTGATATTGGCGTAACAGGCGCGAATTTTCTTGTGGCAGATATTGGCGGAATCGCCGTTACCGAAAACGAAGGAAATGGCGTGATGTCAACTTCTTTTCCAAATGTTCATATTGTTTTTGCCGGAATAGAAAAAATTATTCCTTCGATAGACGATTTCGGAATGTTTTGGCAACTGCTTTCGTGTATGGGAACAGGTCAGCAGATTACGGCATACAACACCATTTTTACCGGCGCGCGAAAAAATAACGAAACCGACGGACCCGAAAAAATGTATGTTATTTTGTTGGACAATGGCAGAACGGAATTATACGCTGACAACGAGAATTTCGAGGCACTTTCGTGTATTCGTTGTGGCGCTTGCCTCAATGCATGTCCTGTTTACAAAACGATAGGCGGTTACACATACGAAACTACTTACAGCGGACCAATCGGTTCTGTAATTACGCCATTTTATCGAGGATTTAAGGATTTTGGTCATTTGAGTTCCGCATCTTCGCTTTGCGGTGCGTGTGCTGAGGTTTGTCCCGTAAAAATTCCGTTGCCCGATTTATTATTGGTAAATCGCCGAAAATCTGTGGAGAAAAATCTTCGCCCTTACGCCGAAAGAACAGCGATGAAAGGGTTTACATATGTCAGCGAATCACGATTCTTTTTTAATCTTCCGGGCGGACTTAAAAATATGGGTGCATATCCGTTGAATTTCACGTTGTGGGGACCTTATCGGAAAATGCCGAAGTTTGCGTCTTGTTCTTTTTCGCAACAATGGAAGAAAAGAGAGAAGAAGGATTAAAGGAGACAAAGGAACGAGGAAACAAGTTGATAAATCCCCAAAAACTCGTTTCCTTGTTTCCTCGTCTACTTGTTTACTAAAAAAATGTTATGAATTATTTTTATTTTTCTCGCGGACAAAAAATAGGAATCATTGTGTTGTTTTGCATCATTGCTGCATTGATTGTCGTCAATGAATCATTACCATATTTAATAAAAGAAAAACCAACAGAAGACGCCGCTTTTATGGAAGAAGTGGCACTTTTTAAAGCCTCGCTGAAAGATATTCCACCCAAAACATACAATTACGAAACCGGTTTTCCCGAGAAAAAACTAATTGCATTTAATCCCAATACCCTCGATTCTGTCGGATTTGTTGCATTGGGAATAAGACCAAAAGTGGCTCGAAACATCGTAAAATATCGTGCAAAAGGCGGTAAATTTAAAACACCCGAAGACTTTTCAAAAATATACGGTATTTCCGAAAGTCAATACAACGAATTGTATCCATATATTACGATTCCATCGGAGAAATTGACAATTAAGGAAGAAAAAATTACACCTAAAAAAGAATTTGAGCGCTCAAGAGAATTTGAACGAAAAATTGTAATGGTCGAATTAAACTCGGCTGATACTACCGAATTAAAAAAACTGCGAGGAATCGGTTCTGTGTTTGCAAATCGCATTGTAGCGCATCGCGACAAGTTGGGCGGTTTTGTCGATATAGAACAGTTGAAAGAAATACGTGGATTTACACTCGAAAAATTCGATGAAATTGCCGATTTTGTAACTGCCGATGCTTCGCAAATTACGAAAATTGCTGTAAATAAATTGACTATTGACGAACTTAGAATGCATCCGTATTTGAATTATCGCGTGTCAAAAGCCATTTACGAACAACGTAAAAATCTGAGAAGATTAATTTCGAGAAATGACCTGGAAAATCTACCTGATTTACCGATAGAAACGTTGGAAAAAATCTTACCATATTTGTGTTTTAAATGAATCCCGACGAATTAACATTATTAGCTCAAAAAGCTGAATCAAGTTCAAAAGCTTTTTTGAAAAAGAATCGGAAAAAATTGGAAAAAATGGATTCGGTTGTACTTGATTTGCATAATGAAGTGATGAGCAAAACCAACTGCCTGCATTGTGCAAATTGTTGCCGTTCGTTGGGTCCGCTCATTACCAACAAAGACATAGACCAAATTGCCAAAGCTTTACGAATTAAATCTGCTGACGTTATCGCAACATATTTGAAAATAGACGAAGACGGCGATTTTGTATTTATAAATATGCCTTGTCCTTTTTTGTTGGAAGATAATTATTGTTCTATCTATGAGCATCGCCCCAAAGCTTGTCGCGAATATCCGCACACCGACCGACCGAAGTTTTACCGGATTTTTAATTTGACAATAAAAAACGCTTACACTTGTCCTGTTGCGTATGAAGTATTGGAAAAATTGAAATTGGTTTTGAAGTAACGAATAACAATTTGATACTAAAAACGTCCAAAATTTGGAAATTTAAAATCATTATTGTATTTTTGCACGCAAATTGTAAAATCGGAAAACATAAAATATTATTTTTTCAAAAAGAGAATAATTTTTACACAAAAACGACCGACCTTTGCGTAAGAAAATGAACAATAATAATTATAAATCAAAAAAATTATGGAACAAGCAGTAAAAGAATTTATGGCTAATGTGATAGCCAAAAATCCGGGTGAAACTCTTTTTCATCAAGCCGTGCAAGAAGTTGTAGAGACGTTAATCCCTTTCGTAGAAGCGAATCCGAAATATAAAACCGCTAAGATTCTCGAAAGAATGATTGAACCCGAAAGAGTTATCATTTTCCGTATTCCTTGGATGGATGACAAAGGAGAATTCCAAATTAACCGTGGTTATCGTGTTCAAATGAACAGCGCTATCGGTCCTTATAAAGGTGGTATTCGTTTTCACCCTTCTGTGAATTTAAGTACGCTTAAATTTTTGGCTTTCGAGCAAACATTGAAAAACAGCTTAACAACCCTTCCAATGGGTGGTGGTAAAGGAGGTTCCGATTTCGATCCGAAAGGAAAATCCGATAACGAAATTATGCGTTTTTGCCAAAGCCTTATGACGGAACTTTGCCGCCATATCGGCGCTGACCTTGATGTTCCTGCTGGAGACATCGGCGTAGGTGGTCGTGAAGTAGCTTACATGTTCGGACAATACAAAAGAATAAGAAATGAATTTACCGGTGTTCTCACCGGAAAAGGACTTGATTTTGGTGGTTCGTTGATTCGTCCCGAAGCGACAGGTTACGGAACAACTTATTTTGCAGAATATATGTTGAACACCAAAGGCGACAGCTTGAAAGGAAAAACGGTAGCTATTTCCGGTTCTGGAAACGTAGCTCAATATGCTGTTGAAAAATGTATCGAAATGGGAGCTAAAGTAGTTACTCTTTCCGATTCTAATGGTTCTATCTACGATGAAGCCGGTATCACGACAGAAAAATTAGCTTACGTAATGGAATTGAAAAACGAAAAACGTGGACGCATCAAAGAATATGCAGACAAATACGGCGCAAAATATTTCGAAGGACAACGTCCTTGGAAACTTGGCAAATTCGATGTTGCCATGCCGAACGCTACCCAAAACGAATTGGACGAAAGCGATGCAAAAGCATTATTAGCTAACGGCTGTATCTGCGTGTCAGAAGGCGCTAACATGCCATCAAACCTCGAAGCGGTTAATGTGTTTTTGGCTGCTAAAATCCTTTACGCCCCGGGCAAAGCTTCAAACGCTGGTGGTGTTGCAACTTCCGGTCTCGAAATGTCGCAAAATTCATGCCGCATCTCTTGGAGTAGAGAAGAAGTGGACGAAAAATTGAAAGGCATTATGAAAAATATTCACGACAATTGTGTGAAATATGGAAAAGAAGCCGATGGCACTGTCAACTATGTGAAAGGCGCAAACATTGCCGGATTTATCAAAGTTGCCAATGCAATGATAGCACAAGGGCTTGTATAATAAATTATTTCGGTAAACGGTGAATGGTAAACGATAAATATCTTAACCATTCACCGTTTACCATTTACTGAAAAATAAAATTATGAGTATAAAAGTTGCCATTGTTGGTTATGGAAATATCGGCAAATTTGCCGTAGAAGCTGTGCAGGAAGCTTCCGATATGGAATTAGTCGGTGTTGTACGCCGTACCTCTTCGTTGGGCGAAACGCCGATTGAATTAACCGGCATTAAGATTGTTTCAAACATTGATGAATTAGGTAAAGTGGATGTCGCGATTCTTTGTGGACCGACCCGAAGTATTCCCGAAACCGCGTTTGCGTTGATACAAAAAGGCATTTGCACGGTCGATAGTTTCGATATTCACGGGCAAGAGCTGTGGAACCTTCGCCAACTGTTAGACAAGGCAGGAAAAGAACACAATGCTGTTTCAATTATTTCTGCCGGTTGGGATCCGGGAAGCGATTCTGTTATTCGTACGCTGATGTTGGCAATGGCGCCCAAAGGACTTACTTACACGAATTTTGGTCCGGGAATGAGTATGGGTCATTCTGTTGTTGCGCGTTCTAAAGAAGGTGTTAAAAATGCGTTGTCGATGACAATTCCGTTGGGAACAGGCGTACATCGCCGTATGGTGTATGTTGAGTTGGCAGAAGGTGCAACATTGGCAAATGTAACCAACGCTATTAAAGCGGATTCTTATTTCAGCAAAGATGAAACGCACGTTATCGAAGTATCGAGTGTGAATGATTTGCAAGATATGGGACACGGCGTGTCTCTCGAACGAAAAGGCGTTTCAGGAAAAACACAAAACCAATTGTTTGAGTTCAGAATGAAAGTAAACAATCCAGCGCTTACGGCTCAAGTAATGTGTTCGTGTGCTCGCGCTGCTAAACGACAAGCACCCGGCGCTTATACAATGCCTGAAATTGCGCCAATGGATTATTTGCCGGGAGATAAAGAGGCATTGGTAAAATTGTTAGTCTAAATTTTTACACATTTCAAAAGTACTTTTGAACGTAAATTACGCAAAAAACGCAAAGTTTCGCAAATCAAAAAAAGATTA
>Ga0082212_10001671_pt1 | contig 32618 bp, 24 predicted proteins | sample TergutNt197P3_FD_71548 | JGI IMG/M metagenome (GOLD analysis project Ga0082212, IMG submission 71548) | Neocapritermes taracua P3 segment gut microbial communities from Petit-Saut dam, French Guiana - Nt197 P3 | ecosystem: Host-associated > Arthropoda: Insects > Digestive system > Gut ... | reverse complement strand
ATCACCCACATCTCTTTGCCCGATTTTCTGCAGGCGCTCGCCACAATGTCGAGATTTTCGAGATATGAGGAAAACACCCCGGTGAACGGATAGTAGTCGAAGCAGATATACGGCAGATCGACCTCGCGCACATACTGGTCGATATGCTCGGCGTATGTGAAGTTGCCAAGCTGCGAGACCACTTCCTCGCCCGTGTTTTTTGGTATGCTCGCGTAATTTGGGTACAGGTTGATAAACGGCAGCTTGTCGGGGAACAGCTCCCTGTAGCGCTTTGCCACTTTGTCAATATGCAAAAAATCCTTCGAGTTGGGCTCGTCCACCGGATAATCGCCCCACACCGCAGGGCTTTTTGGGTAGGTTTTCTGTATTTCATCGAGCCGGTCAAGCGGGAACTGCTTTGCGTAGCCTCCCGCATTGTCGCCGTCGCCCCCCCACCACATCGGCGTGGTGTTAGAGGTCGAGATGATCCCGAGGCCATGCTTTTCGCACAGGCCGACCAGGGGCTCGAGCGATTCGACCGCCATGATGAAATCCGCCCCGGTTTCGGCCGCCTGTTTCACCCCTTCGTCGGTCCAAAGCTCCTTGGCGAAATAGAAAAGCCCGGCCGGATAGCGCCCTTTGCATAAATCGATTAAATTGTTTGGCATAAAAAATTACCTTTCCTCCCTGTTTTTATATGAATTTGCTTGTCTGTTTATCCCACAAGCCTGTAAATCTGCAAAATCATTTCATAGGGCCAATCGCAGGCCCTAAATCCGGAAAACGGAAAACTTCCATCAAGTTCGCCGCCGTCGAGCGAATACATCCAGGCGAGGCACAAATCCGGGTAGTGCGCGAAAAAAATAAGTTCGCTGTTTTCCATCGCGGCATTTATCTCGCCCAAATGGTTTGAAAACAAATAATTTGCAACATCGGGCATTGAGGCGATCAAGGACATAAAATCAAAATCGAGCCCATGGGCTTTGGCGCACGAATCCATCAGTTTTTGCTGCGCTTGCATGGCATACGTTTCATTGTCCATCGCAAAAGCCGCAATTTCCAAAAGTTTGTCGATAAAAGCGCCCAATGTCCCTTTAAAATATTTGGATTCCATGAAGGCGTCTATTCGGTCGGGCTCGTTTTGGAAATGGGGTCGGTATGCAAAATAAACGGCTTTCATTTTTTCGAAAAGTTCGCTGTATCGGCCCGCGTTTTCCGGAGAGGGCAGATATATATCCCGCCCGTAGCGGCAAAACCCCCATTCGGCCATCGCGACTTTCGCGACGGCGTCGTTTGGGTTTATGATGTTGAAAATGCCGCTGTAACCGGTATATTTTCCGCTTGATTTTTTCACTCCCATCGGGGTCTCGAAACAATATGCGTACACATCGCCGAATTTTTGCTTTTCGCAAATTTCGCCCGCGGCCAAATTGGCCGCCGCGCCCCCCCTGCTGTATCCGGTCAGCCATATTTTCATCTCGCCTGAAATTTTATGCCGTTGCAAATACGAATCGATTTCGTCGGTCACGATGCCGCAGGCCTTGTAAAATCCAGCGTGGAAATCGCCCTCTGTGCCGACGTTGAAGTTCCCGGCCCATTCGGCGCCGTATCCAAATCCGCGTATGACCGCCGCGATCACGGTGCAACCATCGATTTTTTTGTTGGCGACGGCGACCCCGATGTTTTCGGGTTCGGTTTTTGTCTTGTCTTCGTTGCTTCTCAAGTAGTAGTCGCTTGGCTCGATCTGCCCAAATCCGATTTCGCCCAAAAGCCATTCCAATTCATTGCAGTCATATGCGGCAAGCGAGAGCGCCAAAGAAATCTTCGCCAAATCATGGCTGTATGCATCGGGGGCGGCGTCAAAATAGCTGTCTTCATATTCAAAGGGGACTATACGCCCGGTTTCATATGAGTTTGCCCCAGATCCGCTCAGGTAGCTGAATTTGCCTTCGATTTTTTCGTTTGCCGCCGCTTTCGCGACAGCGGCGGGAAAAAGCGCGAACACCATGGCAGCCGCGAGGATCGACGAAAGCGAAATCTTGCGAATTTTTTTGCCCATGAAAAAATTTCCCCCTTTCAACTCGCCGATACGGCAAATTTGTTTTTAAAATATCCTGATTGCCTCGAAGTGATATCTTCAGTCAAATCTATTGCGGGGTTGTTGTCCAAATAATATTTATTTACAATGTATTGCTGCAAATGACCCATTTCATACGACCATATGGCGATATTGAAAAAAAAATCCGCGCTGCGCTTATCTATTCCTTCGATTCTGTCTTCGATGCCGCCTTCGAAGATGCTGTTGACCGCGCCGACGAACTTGAAACAGCTTCCTTGTTCATCGGCTTGGAATATGGGGGAGCCGCTCATTCCCGGCCTCGCCTGTGCGCCGAATTGATGGGCGCCGGGATCGTCGAATTCGTAAGTGAAATAATTCTTTCCGTCTGCGGGCTTGGTATACATTCCCGTTATTTGTATTTTGTATATCCGAGGCCCTGCGCTTCGTCTTGTTTGGACAACTTCCTGCGGGGTTTCGGGTATGAGTATCACATATGCCTCGCCGAGGTGCGGGTTTCCGAATTCCATCACAAAATCATGCAGCATGGCAGTACTGCCCAATTTGCCGAAAACGCCCGCTTTCGTGCATACAAACTCGGGCGTCCAAAATTCATCCGCATCGAAAGCCACGGCCTCGCTTTCGGCGAGCAGGTGTTCGACTGAATGGGCGGTGGAGGCGTAATACCAATTCCCATCGACGCAATTTGCGTAAGTCATTGTGGAATAGGAGTAAAACGCGGGATTATTGTAGGAAATGGGAGTGCCGAGAAGCATGGCTTTCCCCAAATTTTTAAGCTGCCGGTCAGAGTAGGAGAATCTCAGGTCATTTGTATAAATCGCCGCTATTTCCTGTAAAGCGATATCGTCCGGGTTTTCATGGGAAAAATTGGGGGATGTGCCGAATTTGTCTGTCAGCATTTCCTGGACTGAGCCGGGAACCGGATAATTTGGCTCAAATCTGGGATTTGGCTCCGGCGCATCGAAGGGCGGGCGGCCGAAGGAGGAAATAGTGCCGGGATCGAATTCGTACGGCGGCAGCGGATCTGAGGCAAGCGAAACCAAATTTTTGAGCATCAGCTCTTCGGGCGCCGGCGCGGGCTCGACAAACTCGGCGATTTCAGCCGGGCTTTGCGTGGCTTCGGTCGGTTGTTCCGCGGGAGTTTCGGAAGTTTGGGCGGGGGTCGCCGGATTTTGTTTTTTCCAGGCGAGCATTTCCGCTTCCAAAAAAGTCGAAGGCTCCGCTTCCGACAAAACGGAAAATCCGAAATCTCCCGCAAGCGGCATTCGACCCGCAAAGTTCAAAAAGACGAAACAAAGAATCGCGGCGGCAACGGCCAAGAGCGCAATTGATGCATATAATCTAAACGATTTCGAGTGATTCATTTCGATGTTTCCCCGCAGCATTTTGCAATATGCACATCATAGCACAATCCGGGAAAAAATTCAATCGTAAAATTGTTAAAAATTTTGCGCGGACAAAAAAACAGAGCCGAGTTTCTTTTTTCCCGGCCCTGCGGATTTTGCGTCAAAAACTATTTTCCGGTGAGCTTCGCGATCTCTTCGGCGAAATTATCTTCCCTTTTTTGGATTCCTTCGCCTTTTTCGTACTTGTAGAAAGCCGCGACTTTTACCTGGCCGCCGCTTTGCTTGGCGTAGTTTGCGACATATGCCCCCACGCTGATTTTGTCTTCTTTCACATAGCCCTGCTCCAAAAGGCAGTTCTCCTCGTAATATTTCCTGATCCTGCCATCCACCATCTTTTCGATCACGGCTGCGGGCTTCTTCGCGTTTTCTTCGTCGTTTTTTATCTGCGCCGCGATTATTTCTTTTTCTTCCGCGACCACCGAAGCGGGCACGTCTTCGCGGCTCACATACATGGGATTCATGGAAGCTATTTGCAATGCGAGGTTCTTTTTGAATTCCGCGAATCCTTCGCCCGCAAGCGCCTCTCCGTCCGCCTCGACCTTGACAACCACGCCGATCGCGCCTTTGTTGTGTATATAAGTGGAGAGAATGCCTTCCACTATGACAAATCTCCTTACAGACAGGTTTTCGCCCATTTGCAAAATCTTTTCCTTCAGCGCTTCGTCCACCGTCATCCCCCCGCCAAAGGGCATGGCCAGAAGTTCGCCCACATCTGCGGGTTTCTGCTTCAATATGGTTTCCAGGCAGCCTTTGACAAAGCTTTGGAAGTTTTCGTTTTTGGCCACGAAATCGGTTTCGGAATTCACTTCCGCCATGACCGCGATGCCGCCGGGTTCATCGTGCAATATGTCCACGATTCCTTCCGCCGCTATCCGGCCGGCCTTTTTGGCCGCCACCGCGAGCCCTCTTTCCCTCAATAATTTTATAGCCTCGTCGAAGTTGCCGCCGGCTTCCTCCAACGCTTTTTTGCAATCCATCATCCCGACGCCCGTTTTAGCCCTGAGCTCGGACACGTCTTTTGCGCTTATCGCCATTTCATATACCTCCGTTTTTTTTAGTTATCAGTTGTCAGTTTATAGTTCTCTTCGTTCCCCTCGTTCCGCTGACAACTCGTATTATTCTTCAGCGGCTGCCGCTTCGAGCTGGGCGACTGTTATGGGCTCCGCTTCATTGGGTTTTTCCGCTTCTTCGACGGTTTCCGCCGGGGCCTCGGCAAACGATTCGCCTTGCCTGCCCTCGATCAAAGCGTCCGAAATCGTGGCGGCTATGAGCCTTATCGCCCTTATGGCATCGTCGTTTCCGGGTATCGGGTAATCGAGTTCGTCGGGGTCGCAGTTAGTGTCGGCTATCGCCACTATCGGTATGTTGAGTTTTTTGGCTTCCAAAACTGCGTTTCTCTCCTTGCGCGGATCCACGATGAACAAGGCGCTGGGCAAAGACGTCATGTCCTTTATTCCGCCGTAGTTGTGCTCCAAATCGTTTATCTCTTTTATGAGCGCGATCACTTCTTTTTTGGGGAGCATGTCGAAAGTTCCGTCCTCCTGCATCTTGTACAGGCTGTGCAGGCGGTTTATGCTCTTTTTGATCGTTTTGAAATTGGTGAGCATCCCGCCCGGCCATCTCTGGTTGACATAGAACATCCCGCTCCTTGCGGCTTCTTCCCGGATCGACTCCTGTGCTTGTTTTTTTGTGCCGATGAACAGCACCGCTCCGCCGTCTTCTGACAACTGTCGCACATAGGCATAGGCCTCCTCGATTTTTTTGACCGTTTTTTGCAGATCGATCACATGGATCCCGTTCCGTTCGGTGAAGATGTACTCCGCCATTTTGGGGTTCCATTTTCTTGTGTGGTGCCCGAAATGGACGCCGGACTCAAGAAGCTGTTTCATGGAGACTACAGACATTTTTAATTCCTCCTTTTTAAGGTTATCTGCCGCAGAATTTACGCAAGGGAGATCCATAAAAACTCCGCCCAAGCGCGCCCCATTTTAAGAATAGTTCCCAACCTTTGGGGCAAAAGCACCGAATTTGCAAGCCTCGGCCATAATTCCGCGTGAAATTTTTGTTTGTTTTTTTTGGGACAGATAATTATACCACAGAACGAAAAGAATTTCAAGGGTTCTGCATAAATTTTATCAATATTCACGATTTGTTCATAATTGCATGGCTATTTATGGTATAATTAGTGGAAGGGGCGAAAGGGGCAAAATAAAGGAGGCACCATGTTATGAGCGTTTGCAAACTCGATTCCTTGTACCCCGGGGCGGGTATAATAGTCACGTACAAATGCACAGCCGCTTGCCTGCACTGTTGCTACAGCTCGTCGCCAAAACGGAGCGGCGAATACATGTCAAGAAGCGACGCCGATAAAATTTTTTCGCTTATGGGAAAAATGGGCTGCAATTCTGTGCACATAGGCGGCGGGGAGCCGTTCGTAAATTTCGAAAAGCTGCTCGAAGTGTGCGAGTCCGCAAAAAAACACGATATATCCATCGACTACATAGAAACCAACGCCTCGTGGTGCGCAGACGGCGCGAATGTTTCCCAAAAGCTCGAAAAATTGATAGCGGCGGGGGTAGGCTGCCTGCTTGTTTCCATCGATCCGTTCCATAACGAGTTCGTGCCTTACCGAAAGGTAAAGGAACTCGAAAAATGCTGCAAAAAAAACGGGATGGCCACATTTCTCTGGCAGTCGAAATTCGAGCGCCTTGTCTCGCAAATGGACCAAGGCGCCGCTCATGCGCTTTCGGAATACGAAGCCGCGTTCGGGGAGGGCTTCATCGAAACGGTCGCCGGAAGCTACGGCTTGGGGTATAACGGCAGGGCGCTTCGAATCCTCGAAAAAATCGAAAAAAACAGATACTCGGCCGACTATTTTGCCAAAGGCGATTCGTGCCGGAGCCGGATAACATCCCTTAGCCATTTCCACGTGGATCTGAACGGAGACCTGATCCCGCCCTCGTGCAACGGCTTTCGCGCCGACGTTTTCGAACTGTGCGGGGCCGGGCTCGATGCTGACAAGTACAGATACTTTACGGCGGTGGCGGGAAACGGACTCGGGGAGTTTCTCAAAGAGGCGCGAAAATTGGGGTTTGTCCCGAAAAACGGGGGATATGCCTCGAAATGCGCGCTGTGTTTCGACATGAAAAAATTCATCTCCGAAACCGTCATGGAAAAGACGGGCGCGGAACCCGCCGACATAGGCCCCGCGGGATTTTTCGGGGAAAGCTGAATCGATTTCATTGCGGGGAGGGATTGGATAAATGGGCATTTGGGCAAACGAAATAAAAAAGCACCTGTACACGATAGACTGGGTGCTTGTCGCAGCCGCGCTCATAAGTTCGGTTTACGGCTATATGCTGATAATAAGCTCCTCGAATACTTTGGGGGCTTCGCAATTTCGGAACCTTCTGGTCCACATCGTGGCGGCGATCGCGGGCATTGCCCTGATGTTCGCGCTCTCGAAATCCGATTACGACCACATGCTCAAATATGCGAGGTATTTGTATGTTTTCGGCGTGATCCTGCTTATTGTCACCTATGTTTTCGGGAGCGGCGACGAAGTGGGCAACCGCAGCTGGATCCGCATAAAGGTCGGCGACACTTCGGTTGGCGGGCAGCCTTCCGAAATCGTGAAAATCATTTTCATAATGACTTTCGCAAAACATCTCGACAGCGTCAGGGAGGAAATAAACAAACCAAAAAACATACTTTTTTTGGGCTTGCATTTCGCCGCCATATTCAGCTTGGTTTTGATACAGGGGGATTTGGGCACGGGGCTTGTATATGTATTTGTTTTTGTGGCCATGTGCTTTGCTGCCGGGGTAAGCTTGTGGTATTTTTTGGCCGCGATTTTTTTGATGGTGGCGGCCTCGCCGCTCTTATGGCCCATGCTGGGCGAATACCAGCAGCAGCGCATACTCGTGGGCTTCAATCCCGAGCTTGACCCCACGGATTTCGGGCACCAGCCGCTTATGTCGAGGCGCGCCATAGGCTCGGGGGGGCTTTTCGGGGCGGGCTACGGGAAGGGATATTACACCCAAAACGGAATAATACCAAAGCAATGGACGGATTTCATATTTTCCGCAGCGGGCGAAGAATTCGGGTTCATAGGCGCGATGCTGGTCATTGTGCTTCTCACGGTGATCATAGTGCGCATATTTGTCATATCGCGCAAGGCGAGAAACAACGCGGGTTCTCTTTTGTGCGTGGGGGTGATGGCCGTGTTCGTGGCGCACACCGTCGAAAACATCGGGATGTGCCTCGGCCGTTTGCCGGTGATCGGGATCCCGCTACCTTTTTTCAGCTATGGGGGCTCTTCGATACTGACTTCGTTTTTGGGGATAGGAATCGTCTTGGGCGTGAATTCGAGGAGAAACATATATTATTTCACGAGGGGCGAAAGCTCCGAAATTCCGTGATGGCGATAATATGCGATAAATGCGATAAAATAGTAAAAACAAATTTAGGGGGAATGATTTAAAATGGGAAAAATACTGTTCACTTCGGAATCTGTCACGGAGGGGCATCCGGACAAGGTGTGCGACCAGATATCGGACGCCATACTCGACGCGCTCCTGTTGGGGGATCCCATGTCCCGCGTGGCCTGCGAAACCTGCGCTACGACCGGGCTTGTCTTGGTCATGGGGGAAATAACCACGGACACATACATCGACATCCAGGGTATTGCGAGAAAGACGATAAGGGAAATCGGCTATACAAACGAGCAGTACGGGTTCGATGCGGACAGCTGCGCGGTCATATGCTCCATCCACGAGCAATCCCCAGACATCGCGCTGGGGGTTGACAAGTCATTCGAAGCGAAAGCGGGCGAAATATCCAAATTCGAAACCGGCGCGGGGGATCAAGGGATGATGTTCGGCTTTGCCTGCGACGAAACGCCCGAACTTATGCCCCTGCCCATTTCGCTCGCCCACAAGCTCGCAAAAAAATTGGCGGAAACCAAAAAATCCGGCGCTTTGAAATATCTCCGGCCGGATGGAAAGTCGCAAGTCACAGTCGAATATATCGACGGCTTGCCGAAAAGGGTGGACACCATCGTAGTCTCCACGCAGCATGACCCGGACGTCGAAATCGAAAAAATCAGGGAGGACATCGCAAGGGTGGTCATAGCGGGCGCAGTGCCCGGGGAGCTGATTGACGGCGAAACGAAAATATACGTGAACCCCACGGGCAGGTTCGTCATAGGCGGGCCTCCGTGCGATTCCGGGCTGACGGGGCGCAAGATCATAGTGGACACCTACGGCGGCTACGCCCGCCACGGGGGCGGCTGCTTTTCCGGCAAGGACCCGACGAAAGTCGACCGTTCAGCCACTTACGCCGCCCGTTATGCGGCAAAAAACATAGTCGCGGCAAAACTCGCGAAAAAGTGCGAGATACAGATAGCCTATGCGATAGGTGTGGCCAAGCCCGTTTCGGTTATGGTGGACACGTCCGGCACGGGGAAACTCGCGGATTCCAGGCTGTCCGAAATGATCGCCAAAGCGGTGGATTTCAGGCCGGCGGCGATCATCGAGAAATTTGACCTTCGCCGTCCGATATACAGGGCGCTTGCAGCCTACGGGCACATGGGGCGCGAGGATTTGGGCGCGCCGTGGGAGAAATTGGATCTTGCCGATGTTTTGGGGTAGGGGCTGTGAATACAAGAATAAAAAACTTTTTTTCGAAACCGCACAATCTTCTGCTTTTCGCGGCGGCGTGGCTGTTTTTGCAGTTCGCCGCGTCGGTTGCCTATTACTATATGCAGGCGATTTTGTTCTATGAATTCGACTATGCAAGCGATTTCGCCTATTTGCTCTACTCCTTGGCTTTGTTTGCGGTTTTGGCGTTCTTCCTGGCAAAAAAACAAAATGGGGCAAAAAGCCCCATTTTGAAAATTTGGTTTTCGGTAATCATGGTCTACGCATTTTTTGAAGGCGCGGTTTTTGTGAAAATGTTCGCCATGATCTACGGAGATTCGATAGATGCCATTTCAAATTTGTGGGACAACCAGCATCTGTACAGGTTTTGCTTTTGCGTGGGCGCGATGGTTTTGGTATACCTCGCCTTGTATTCCTCCGGGAAAAAAACGGCGGATCTCGCTTTCGCGGGCGCTAACCTGCTCGCTTTCTTTGTGTTTTTAATGGCCGTGCCCGACATGGGGGAACTCCTTTTGGCCGGGGAGGAAAACATACTCGAAGTGACCGGAGTGGTGTTCGTCAGGGAAATCGCGGTGGTGGCGCTCGCAGCCAACACGTTCGCCTTCGGCTTGCGCGAGATGTACGCCAATACGAAATCGGAAATTAAAGGGGATTAAATAAATGCTCGATATTTTTGACGAATGCCGCTGGCAGAAAATACAGGACAGCTATGAGGCCTGGTGGCAGCGGGAAACCGCGCGGCCCATACTCAACCTTTCGTTCTACGGCGCGGATCCCGGAATGCCGCGCCCCGAAGGGCTCATAACGGCAAACCTTTTTAATTACAGCCCGGGCGAGAGCGCCGAGTCGATAGCGGGGAAGCTGGAGTACCAGATGCGCTCGCAAAAATACGAATGCGACGGGTTCCCGTATATATTCATGTACTTCGGCCCAATCCACGCGGTCGAATATTTCGGCGCCCGGGCCCATATAGCCCCCGACACCGTGTGGTACGAGGCGAAAAACCTGCCGCCGATCGAAGATATGCACATCGCCTTGGACGGCTGCAGCGTTTTTTACCCGCGCTACAAGGAAATCGCCGAAGCCTGCGAGCGGCGCTTCGGCGGCGGGTACGCGATTTCCGGCCCCTCGGCGGGCGGGTATTGCCTTGACATGGTGGCCGAATTCTACAAAGCGGGCGAGCTGGGCGTTTTGCTCTACGACAAGCCCGATGAAGTCAACCGGCTCTCGATGGAGTTCCACGAAGCCTCGCGGGAAGCGGCAAAGAGCCTGGCGGCGATCACGCCCTCGGCGCGCGGCTACAGTTCGTGGGGCGGGATGTTCGCCCCGATACCCTGGGCGGGGCTGCAATGCGATTTTTCCGCGATGATCGGCCCCGGGCACTTCGAGCGCTTCGTCAAATGGGATATGGAGCTGGCCGTCTCCGAATCGCCCCGCTACAACTACTACCATCTCGACGGAACGGGGGAACTTGTACATCTGGATTCCATTTTGTCGATTCCCGATCTCAAATGCGTGCAGTGGGTGCCCGAGCCCGGAACGCCGGGTATAGACTCCTGCCCCGAAATCTACAAAAAGATAAGCGGCGCGGGCAAGAACATATGGGTGGGCGGGGGCTTGGAGAACGTGGAGATCATCGCCGGGCAAATCGGCACCGCGAAAGGTTTGTACTGGAGCGGGAGCTATCCGGTCTCGGAGCGGGAGCGCGTCCTGAAGCTCGCCGAACGTTTGATTGGAAGCTGAAAAAAGGAGGCGGAACAGACGCGATTAAAATTACAACGGAATTTTGCATATTTTTTGAAAAACTCGAAAATATCTCTTGACAGGGATGCTTTTTTGTGTTATAATAAGCTGTTATCCTATAAGCATATTATGATAGAGTATTATGCCTATTTTTCGGGATGTGGGGTATTTTTACGGATATTTGCCTTTTTTAGCCGCGGATTACCGATTGTTTTTGTTATTAATTTTACGGGAGTGGTATATTTTTATGCTGGTCAAACCTCAGAAACTCGGCAACAATGTTCGAATGAGCTTTTCCAAGCTAAGGGAAGTTCTCGAAATGCCAAATCTCATAGAGGTGCAAAAAAATTCGTATAAATGGTTTCTCGACGAAGGGCTCATGGAGGTGCTGAGGGATGTGTCCCCCATCGTCGACTATTCGGGCAATTTGATGATAGAATTTACAGGCTACGCTTTGGAACCGACGCCGAAATATCCCGTCGAGGAATGTAAAGACAGGGATGTAAACTACGCCGCGCCCCTTCGGATAACGGTGCGGCTCGAAAACAAAAACTCCGGCGAAGTGAAACAATCCGAAATTTACATGGGCGACTTCCCCCTGATGACCGAAAACGGCTCATTCATCATAAACGGAGCCGAAAGGGTCGTGGTTTCGCAAATCGTCCGCTCTCCCGGCATATACTACGAATCGGTCATGGACAAGTCCGGCAAGAGGCTGTTTTCAAACACTGTGATCCCGTATCGCGGCGCCTGGCTCGAATACGAAACGGATATAAACGACGTTTTTTACGTCCGCATAGACAAAAACAGAAAAATACCCATAACTGTCCTGATCCGCGCGCTTGGAATAAATTCTTCGGATGAAATAAAGGATCTGTTCGGCGAGGGCGAGAAAATAATGGCCACCCTCGAAAAAGACTCCACCACAAGCGAAGCCGAGATAAACGGGACCACGGCATCCGACGAAGCGCTGAAAGAAATATACAGGAAGCTGCGGCCCGGGGATCCACCGCTTGTCGAAAGCGCGAAGGTTCTGGTGAACAACCTTTTTTTCGACCCGAAAAGATACGACCTTTCCACAGTGGGCAGATACAAGTTCAACAAAAAGCTCGCCCTGGCATACAGGATCGCGGGCTTTACGCTGAGCCGCCCGGCGATTTCCCCGATAACCGGCGAGATAATGGCCGAAGCGGGTGAAAAGCTGACCAGAAAAACCGCCGAGGCGATAGAGGACAACGGGATAAACGAAGTGTACCTTGCAATAGGGGAAGATCAGGAAATAAAGGTTTTTTCAAACGACATGATATACATAGACCGGGTGCTTGGCTTCGACGCCTCGGATCTTGGCATAAAAGAAAAAGTGAAATTTTCGGTCTTGCAGGACATACTCAAAAATCATACGGACGAAACCGAGATAAAATTCGAAATCAAGCGGCAAAAAGACAAACTCGTGCCAAAGCACGTGATAAAAGCCGACATTTTTTCTTCCATAAATTACCTCATATGCCTCGGATACGGAGTGGGGGAAACCGACGACATAGACCATTTGGGAAACAGGCGGCTGCGCTCCGTGGGGGAACAGCTACAAAACCAGATGAGAATGGGCTTTGCGAGAATGGACAAAGTCATAAAAGAGCGCATGACCACCCAGGATCCCTCGCAGATAACCCCGCAGTCGCTGATCAACATACGTCCGTTGGTTTCTTCCATCAAGGAATTTTTCGGCTCGAACCCGCTGTCGCAGTTCATGGACCAAACCAACCCGGTTTCGGAGATAACCCACAAAAGAAGGCTGTCCGCGCTCGGCCACGGCGGGCTTTCGAGGGAAAGGGCTTCATTTGAGGTGCGCGACGTGCACTACACGCACTACGGCAGGATGTGCCCGATAGAAACCCCCGAAGGTCCCAACATCGGGCTCATATCTTATCTTGCCACATATGCGAAGATAAATCAATACGGCTTCATACAAGCTCCATACAGGAAAATAGACAAAGCGACCGGGGAAATAACCGACCAGATAGTGTATATGACAGCCGACCAGGAAGACGAATTTTACGTTGTCCAGGCAAACGAGCCCCTGTCCGGAGACCAAAAATATTTCAAGAACGCCAAAGTGGCGGCGAGGCACAAAAACGAAATACTCGAAGTGGAGAATGAACGCGCGGACTTTATCGATGTTTCGCCGAAAATGCTTGTTTCGGTGGCCACCGCGCTCATCCCGTTTTTGGAAAACGACGACAATGCGAGGGCGCTGATGGCTTCAAACATGCAAAAGCAAGCGGTGCCGCTCATGATCTCGGAATCGCCGATTGTGGGCACGGGCATGGAATACAAAATAGCGATGGATTCGGGCGCGGCGGTGGTGGCGGGGGAGGACGGAACGATTGAGAGCGTCTCCGCCGACCAAATCGTGACAAGGGATGGCGACAACCAAAAAAGAGTCTACCATTTGGTAAAATTCAAGCGGAGCAATCAGGGGACTTGCATAAACCAGCGGCCCGTAGTGGCAAAAGGGCAAAAAATCGAAAAAGGCGAAGTGATCGCCGACGGCCCCTCCACCGACAACGGGGAAATCGCGTTGGGCAAAAACGTGCTGATAGGATTTATGACCTGGGAAGGGTACAATTACGAGGATGCCGTGCTGATCAACGAAAGGCTTGTCAGAAACGACGTGTACACCTCGATCCACATAGAAGAATATTCCCACGAAGCAAAGGACACCAAGCTCGGCCCCGAAGAAATAACCAAAGACATCCCCAACGTGGGAGAAGACGTGCTGAAGAACCTGACTGGCGAAGGCATTGTCAGAAAAGGCGCGGAAGTGAGGGCCAACGACATATTGGTGGGCAAAGTCACCCCGAAAGGGGAAACGGATTTAACTCCGGAAGAACGGCTGCTGCGGGCGATTTTCGGCGAAAAAGCCAGGGATGTCAGGGACACCTCGCTCAGGCTGCCGCACGGCGAAAGCGGCATAGTGGTGGATGTAAAAGTGTTTTCAAGGGAAAATTCCGATGAACTCGCCCCCGGGGTAAACAAAGTGGCGAGGGTGTACGTGGCCCAGAAGCGCAAGATATCCGTAGGCGACAAAATGGCGGGCAGGCACGGCAACAAAGGCGTCATATCCAGGATACTGCCCCCCGAGGATATGCCGTTTCTACCCGACGGGACTCCGCTCGACATAATCCTGAACCCGTTGGGGGTGCCCTCCCGCATGAACATAGGTCAGGTGCTCGAAGTGCACTTGGGACTTGCGGCCAAACATCTCGGCTGGAAGATAATGACTCCGGTCTTCGACGGGGCAAACGAATACGACACGGAAAAATGCCTGCTGGACGCGGGGCTTGAAGGCGACGGCAAAACCGTGCTTTACGACGGAAGGACCGGGATCCCCTTTGACAATAGGGTGACGGTCGGATATATGTATTTTTTGAAACTGCTGCACCTCGTGGACGACAAGATCCACGCGAGGTCTACCGGGCCCTATTCCCTGGTGACTCAGCAGCCCTTGGGCGGAAAGGCCCAGTTCGGGGGCCAAAGGTTCGGCGAGATGGAAGTATGGGCGCTTGAGGCCTATGGGGCGGCATACACCCTTCAGGAAATCCTCACCGTCAAAAGCGACGACACCATAGGCAGGGTCAAAACATACGAAGCGATCGTGAAAGGCCAGAACATCCCCACGCCGGGCGTGCCGGAATCGTTCAAGGTGCTCATAAAGGAATTGCAATCCTTAGGCCTCGACATAAGGGTTTTGGACAAGGAAATGCGCGAGGTCCACATAAAGGAAAGTTCAGAGGAAGACACGAAGCGCACAAAGGGCATAACGCCGGATATAATAGGCGAATCCGTGATAGACCGCGAAGATTTGCAGGGCAGCGGGTATGTTGAAGACGGCTACAAAAACGATGAAGAGGGCGAATATTACCCCGATGACGATGACGATTACGAAGAAGAAATGTACGACGGGGATGAAGACGACGATGATTACGAAGAAGAAATGTACGACGGGGACGGCGATGGGAACTATTAGCCACTCCCGGTCGAATCGCGGGCAAATCGTTAAGTTAATATTACGGAGGGTATTTGTTCGATGGAACACAAAGATTTTGCAGCCATTAAAATCGGCCTTGCTGCGCCGGAAATGATACTTTCATGGTCTCACGGCGAAGTGAAGAAACCCGAAACGATAAATTACAGGACATTGAAACCCGAGCGCGACGGTCTTTTTTGCGAAAAAATCTTCGGCCCCATGAAGGACTGGGAATGCCACTGCGGAAAATACAAAAGGCCGAGATTTAAAGGCAAAACCTGCGAAAAATGCGGAGTGGAAGTCACAGCCAACAAAGTCAGGCGCGAACGTATGGGGCACATCGAGCTGGCTGCGCCCGTCTCGCACATCTGGTATTTCAGGACGCTGCCGTCGAGAATGGGGCTCATACTCGATATCTCGCCGAGGCTGCTCGAAAGAGTGCTTTATTTCTCGCAGTACATAGTCATCGACCCCGGCAAGTCCTCCCTTGAAACCAAACAGCTTTTAAACGAGCGCGACTACAAGGACATGAAAGAAGCCTATGAGGACGGTTTCAAGGCGGGAATGGGCGCGGAGGCAATAAAGGAGCTGCTGAAAAACATCAACCTCGAAGAGCTCTCGCGCGAACTCAAACAGGAGCTCGCTTCCGCAACCGGGCAAAAAAAGATAAAAATAATCAAAAGGCTCGAAGTGGTCGAAGCTTTCAGGCTTTCGGGAAACAAGCCCGAATGGATGATAATGGACGTGCTCCCGGTGGTACCGCCGGAGCTTAGGCCCATGGTTCAGTTGGACGGGGGCAAATTCGCCACTTCCGATTTAAACGATCTGTACAGGCGGGTCATAAACAGGAACAACAGGCTCAAAAAGCTCATAGAACTCGAGGCTCCGGAAATAATAATACGAAACGAAAAGCGCATGCTGCAGGAAGCGGTGGATTCGCTTATCGACAATGGCAGGCGCGGCCGGCCCGTGACAGGCCCCAACAACCGCCCGCTGAAATCGCTGTCCGAGCTGCTTCGGGGCAAACAGGGGCGTTTCAGGCAAAACCTGCTCGGCAAGCGGGTGGACTATTCCGGGCGTTCGGTGATCGTGGTGGGCCCCGAACTGAAATTGTACCAGTGCGGTTTGCCGAAAGAAATGGCGCTCGAGCTGTTCAAGCCGTTTGTGATGAAACGTCTTTTGGAAACCCACATGGCCTCTAACATCAAAGAGGCAAAAAAAAGAGTCGAGAGGGTGAACGCGGTGGTTTGGGATGCGCTGGAAAGCGTTATCTCCGAGCATCCGGTTTTGCTGAACCGCGCCCCCACTCTGCACAGGCTCTCGATACAGGCGTTTGAGCCGGTGCTCGTGGAGGGCAAGGCGATAAAACTCCACCCGTTGGTATGCACCGCCTTCAACGCGGATTTCGACGGGGATCAAATGCCGGTCCACGTGCCGCTTTCGGCAGAAGCGCAGGCCGAGGCGAGGTTTTTGATGCTTTCGGCGAACAATCTTTTAAAACCCGTCGATGGCCACGCAGTCACCGTTCCCTCGCAAGATTTGGTGCTGGGCGCATACTACCTCACCATGATACGCGAGGACGAACAAGGAAAGGACAAAATCTTCAGGGACTTCGACGAAGCTATAATGGCATACGAAAACAGATACATCGGGCTGCACGCGCCGATAAAAATAAACAGGATTGCGGAAAGCGGCGGTGAAGCCGTTTCAAAACTCGTGGAAGGCACCATCGGCAGGTTTATCTTCAACCAGATAATCCCGCAGGATTTGGGCTATGTGGATCGCTCGGACGAATCTAAGCTGCACGACCTGGAAATCAATTTCGAAACCACTTCAAAAGAACTCAAGGAGATAATCGACCGCTGCATCAAGCGCCACGGCACCTCCAAAACCGCCGTCGTGCTCGACCAAGTGAAGAATTTGGGATTCAAATACTCCACCCAAGGCGCCATAACGATCGCTGTCTCCGACATGACAATCCCGCCCGAAAAATATACCTTGGTGAAAGCGGCCGAGGAAAAAGTCGAGGAAATCAACAACTTTTTCGCCATGGGCGAGCTCACCGAGGACGAGCGGTACAAAAACGTGACGGAAACCTGGGAAAACACCACGAAAGCGGTCACAGCCGCCTTGCAGGCCTATCTCGACAGGTACAACCCCATATACATGATTTCGCATTCCGGGGCAAGGGGCAGCGTCAACCAAATGAGGCAGCTCGCCGGCATGAGGGGGCTTATGTTTTCGGCCACCGGACAAACAATCGAAATGCCGATAAAGTCGAACTTCCGGGAAGGGCTCAACATACTCGAATATTTCATAGCGGCGAGAGGAGCCAGAAAGACCCTGGCGGACACCGCGCTTCGAACGGCCGATTCGGGATACCTCACGCGCAGGCTCGTCGACGTTTCCCAGGAAGTCATAATCCATTCCGAAGATTGCCACACCAAAGAGGGGCTTTGGGTTTCGGAGATAAAAAACGGAAATGAAGTTTTGGAACCCTTTAAGGATCGGCTGATTGGAAGGTATACAATAGGCCGAATCGTCCATCCGGCCACAGGCGAGCTCATCGCCGAACACGACGTCATGCTTTCCGAACGCCATGTCAAGGATATAACCGCAGCGGGCATAGAAAAGGTTTATGTGCGTTCCATCTTGAGGTGCCGCTCGCGCAGTGGGGTCTGCATACGCTGCTACGGCTCAGACCTGGCTACCGGCAGGCCGGTCAACATCGGGGAATCGGTGGGGGTCATAGCGGCGCAGTCGATAGGCGAGCCGGGCACCCAGCTCACCATGCGCACTTTCCAAACCGGCGGCATTTCGAGCGCGAACATAACGCAGGGCCTTCCAAGAGTGGAGGAACTCTTCGAAGCGCGCCGGCCAAAAAAGGCCGCCATAATCAGCGAAATCGCGGGCTATGTCAGTATCGCCGACGTAAAGCGAAACAGGCACATAACAATAACCGATTCTTCCACCGGCGAGGAAAAAATATACTCTTCGCCCATGGGCATAAAAGTCCTGGTTGAAACGGGCGAATACATCGAAAAGGGCGCGCCGCTCACAGAAGGCGACATCGCCCCTGCCGACATAACAAAAATCATAGGGCTCGACGCGGTCTATGATTATATAATAAAAGAGATACAGCGGGTATACAGGGGGCAGTCGGTCGAGATAAACGACAAGCACATCGAAGTCATCGCGCGCCAAATGACCCGAAAGGTCAGGGTCGAAGATGCGGGGGACACGTTGCTTTTGTACGGCTCGCTTGTGGACAGCATCGAATTCGAAGACGAGAACGACAGGATCCGGGCGCAAATCGATGCGGGAGAAGAAAACTTGCAGCTGGCCACTTGTTCGCCGGTGCTGCTCGGCATAACCAAGGCATCACTGTCCACTGAATCGTTTTTGTCCGCCGCATCGTTCCAGGAAACCACCAAAGTGCTCACGGAGGCCGCCATCAAAGGCAAGGTGGATGAACTTTTGGGGTTGAAGGAAAACGTGATAATAGGCAAGTTGATCCCTGCGGGAACCGGGCTGCAGTCCTACCGCGACATACGAGTGATAGACGCCGAAAGCGAGGAAGCTAAAAACATAGAGGCGAACAGCCATGAAAGGGTCTCTTCGGGCAAAAGGGCCGCAAGCGGATTGAATCTGCCTTATATCAAGCCCGTCACCAAAGTGCTCGGGACAACCGTGGTCTACGACGAGGATTCCGCCGACGGCGAAGAAGATTTTCTCGACGATGATGTTTTCGGCGATGGGGAGAGGCTCTCCGATGCCGATGACGAACTCGAATATGCGGCGGACAGGTTTCTGGCCGAAAGCGGCAGCATAGGGGAGGACGGCGCGATAATATCGGGAAGCAGCATGTTCGGGGACTACGGCGCGACCGATGAATAATCAAAAGGGAAAATATAAAATATACAAAAAATATTGCAAAGGAGAATTGGGATTTATGGAAAAAAGGTTCAGTGCAGGGAAGGCGCTCGCGTTTGTTTCGTGTGTTTTGGTGTTTTCGCTCATGTTTGCGCCCGTCGCGTTCGCAGAGGAGGACAGCCCCCTTGCGGGCGGTTTGGTTATAGTGGAAGATACCCCTCCGGTGATAGAAATAACGCCGCCGCAAGAAACCCCCGGGGCGGCAAATGAAATATACGAAATAGCGGAGGAAGAAACCCTTCCCGCAGAAGGCGAAGCGGCGGAAGAAGAAGACGATGATGAAGATGAATCTCCCGAAGACGGCGAACTCGCGGAAGATGTCGGCGATGTGTTCGCAGATGTCGAAGCCGAAGCGGAACCTGCTCCCCCCCGCGCGAAACCCAGCCCGAAAACCGGCGACAATGCGATGCTGTTTGTGATATTGGCGGCTTTGTCCCTTGCGGTTTTGGCAATGGGCGCATATTTTGCCAAAAAATCGAAAAAAAACAAATAAATATAGGCGGCGACAAAAAAGGCGGTTGACCGCCTTTTTTTGTGTCGGCAATTTTCCGTAAATTTTTTTGCCTTTTGCGCTCTTGAAAATCTTGACAGAGGCGCATATTGTATGGTATAATTATGTATCGCCAAGAGCAAGCAGGAAGGTGAATCATTATTTTAACGATGGATACAATGGATAACATAAGGAATTTTTGCATCATCGCCCATATAGACCACGGCAAAAGCACCCTGGCCGATCGCATCTTGGAACTCACCCATACCGTGGCCGCGAGGGATATGCAGGAACAAATGCTCGACGACATGGAGCTCGAAAAAGAAAGGGGAATAACCATCAAAGCGCGCGCCGTGCGCTTGAACTACGCAGCCGCAGACGGCCAGAACTATGTTTTCAACTTGATCGACACCCCCGGCCATGTGGATTTCAATTACGAAGTCTCCCGTTCGCTTTCGGCCTGCGAGGGGGCCCTGCTCGTAGTCGACGCCTCGCAAGGCATACAGGCGCAGACGCTTGCCAACGCCTATTTGGCTTCGGACAACAACCTCGAAATCGTGCCGGTTATCAACAAAATAGATTTGGTGAGCGCAGAGCCGGATCGGGCAATAAAAGAAATCGAAGAAATAATCGGCATACCCGCTTTTGAGGCTCCGCTCATTTCCGCAAAAAACGGGATAAACATAGAAAGCGTGATGGAACGCATAATAGCTGACATACCCGCGCCCAAAGGGGATTTGGAAGCTCCCTTGAAAGCGCTCATATTCGATTCGTATTACGATGCTTACAAAGGGGTCATCGTGTATGTGAGGATCATCGACGGCGGATTGAAAGTGGGCGACAAACTAAAAATGATGCACACGGGGATCGAATACGAAACGGTCGAAGCGGGCTACCTGAAACCCGACGGGCTTGTGAACTTTGGAAGCCTTTCGGCGGGAGAAGTGGGCTATATAACCGCGAGCATAAAAAATCTGAGCGAAATAAACGTGGGCGATACGGTGACTTTGGCGGAAAATGGCGCAGATTCGCCGCTGCCCGGTTTCAAGAAAGCGGCGCCTATGGTGTTTTCCGGGATTTACCCCGCAGATGGCGCGGATTATCCCGCTCTCAAAGATGCACTGCTCAAACTTCAGCTAAACGACGCGGCGCTCACATTTGAACCCGAAACCTCGGTCGCTTTGGGTTTTGGGTTCCGGTGCGGCTTTTTGGGGCTTTTGCACATGGACATAATCCAGGAGAGGATAGAGCGCGAATTTGATCTCGCCATAATCATAACCGCCCCGAGCGTCATATACCGCATAAACAAAAAAAACGGAGACTCTGTGACTATAGACAATCCGACGAATTATCCCCTCCCGGACGAAATCGAATCCGCCATGGAACCCATCGTGAACGCGAGCATCATGACGCCGTCGGAATATGTGGGCGGGATCATGGATCTGTGCCAGGACCGAAGGGGCATATTTGTAGATATGCGCTACATCGACTCCAAAAGGGCCGAATTGCGCTATGAGCTGCCGCTGGGCGAAATAATATACGATTTCTTCGATACGATAAAAAGCAGGAGCAAGGGCTATGCCTCGCTCGACTATGAACTGGCGGGCTATAGGGAATCGAATTTGGTGAAACTCGACATATTGCTGAACGGGGACATAGTTGACGCTTTTTCATTTATCGTGCATTCCGAGAAAGCTTATGAACGCGGCCGAAAAATCACGGAAAAGCTGAAAGAGAACATCCCGAGGCAACTCTTCGAAGTGCCCGTCCAAGCGGCTATCGGGGGAAAGGTAATAGCCAGGGAGACAGTAAAAGCGGTGCGAAAAGACGTTTTGGCGAAATGCTACGGCGGAGACATAACCAGAAAGAAAAAGCTGCTGGAAAAACAAAAAGAGGGCAAGAAAAAGATGCGGCAACTCGGCTCGGTCGAAGTCTCCAAAGAGGCGTTCATGGCCGTGCTCAAACTTGACGATTAGGGGCGATTGGCAATTAATTATTTGGGATTATATGTGCATATTCCGTTTTGCGCGTCGAAATGCGGGTACTGCGATTTTTATTCGGTCAAAGCCACGCCAAAAACGCATGAAGCCTACGTGGATGCGCTGATAAAGCAAATGAAGGAATACAGCTCGGCTGCAAAAGATTACCTCATAGATTCCGTTTTCATCGGCGGGGGCACTCCCACGCATATCGGAGCCGACCTGCTTTTGAAGCTGATAAAAAATGTGAAGGGGGTTTTCAAGCTGGCGAATTCCTGTGAATTCACAATCGAGACAAACCCGGCGGCGGCCGATTTGAAGGGGCTGAAAAAATTATGCAAAGCGGGGGCGAACAGGCTATCCATAGGCTTTCAGAGCGCGCATGAAAAAGAATTGCGGCTGCTTTCGCGGAAGCATTCCTGCGGCGATTTTTTACAGTGCTGCGAAAACGCGGAAACTGCGGGGTTCTCCAACATAAACGTCGATGTGATGTATGGGATCCCGGGTCAGACGCTTCAAAGCTTCTACGACACTTTGAAAAAAGTGGAGCAAAAAAAGCCCTCGCACATTTCCGCCTACGGCCTAAAAATCGCGGAAGGCACGCCGTTTCACACGAATCGCGAAAAGTTGCAAAATATCCTTCCATCGGAGGAAGAAGAGCGGGCGATGTATTTTATGTGCGTCGAGTTTTTGGGCAGGTGCGGATACGGGCACTACGAAATATCGAACTTCGCGAAAAGCGGATATGAGTGCCGCCACAATCTGAAATATTGGAATTGCGGGCAGTATTTGGGTTTTGGCCCGGGAGCGCATTCATATTTTTCGAACTGCCGGTTTTCGTTTAAAAAAGACTTGCGGGAATATGTCAAGAATTTCAACTACAACGGAAACAAACTGGAAAAACTGGATATTTTCGACTTGGAAAAATACAGCCTGTTCGACGAACGCACCGAAATAAAGCCGGAAGAGCGAATCGGCGAATATGTGATGCTGGGATTCAGGCTCCGGTCGGGCATCGACAAAAGCAAGTTCGCGAAACTTTTCCATATGGATTTCGACGCGATGTACCTGGAAAAAATCAGACCTTTCATCGAGAGCGGACATATCGTAAAAACCGAAGCGGGGTATGCGTTTTCCGTCGAGGGTATGTTCGTCTCCAATTACATATTGGGCAAGATAGTGGATTTCGAATGATTTTAGTTGCATAAATAATGGACAAACAATAAATTCGGAGGGATGTAAAAATGGCGGGAAACAGGATTATTTGCGAAAAAAACAACGTGGATTACATCAGCGTGAGAAAAGCGATGTGCGGCGGGGCGCGGACCTGCGGGGAAGTTGCTGAAATGGCGGGCGTCTGCCTTGAATGCGAGGGGTGCAAGCGCGAACTCGACGGCATATTGAGTTCGGTCTGCGGGTGCAAGGGCGTATCTTTGGAAGCTGTGGTGGAAGCGGTAAAAAACGGCGCGGACACTGTGGAAAAAGTGGGGGAGGCGACCGGCGCCGGAACCGATTGCGGAAGATGTAAAGTTTTGGTTGAAAATGTGATAAAATTGGGAAGATAGCCTCGAAACGCAAAAACAGACCGCTCCCGTTAAGGCTGCGGTCTGTTTTTCCCGTTTGGAACGATTGGAACTATAAGATATTGAAGAAAGAAGGGCGGCAAGCAAGCTTTTACTTTTTTATTATATCATTTTTTGTTTTCAGCCAAATTTTGTTCAACGACGCGCAAAGCAAAACCCCCAATGCCGAGAAAATGCACCAGATATATATGATGCCGGCCCAGCCGTATTTTTCGACTATTTGGCCCGATGCCGCCATCGAAACCGAACAGCCCGCATAAACCGCAGAATTCAATACCCCCGTCAAGGTCGAAGCAAATCCCATCTTCCCGAAATGCACGGGCAGTACGCTCACCGCTATGCAATTCACGCCCGACATCGAAGCTGTCCCCACGGCGGCAAAAATTATCGCAAGATATATATTATATTTCCCGATTTGGGACATGAATCCGAGCCCGCACGCGCATATGGCAAATAAAATCCCGCATGAAAAAAATTCGTTCGATTTTGTTTTGCCGTAAATCCACTTTGCAAAATATATCCCGGCGAGATTGAAGGCGGGCATGACCGCCGTCAGCATGACGGCCATATATGGAGTCATGCCGTGGGTTTCGCTCAGATAGACCGGAAACCATGCGGTTATGCTGTCTTTCAGCATACCGTGAACGACGACAGGCAAGAGCAGGATGAGCAAAATGCCAAAAATCATCTTGCCGTTTCCCGAAGCGGACATATATGGTTTTTCCGGCTTTGATTCGTTTTTTTTTATTTCTTCGGATATGAAATCCTTTTTGCTTGAAACAAAATAGATAAGAAGAACTGCGAAAGCTGTTGAAATTATAATTCCGGCGGAATAAAAAACGCTTTTCCAGCCGAAGTATTTCAACAAAACCGTCGACAGAATATATGTGAACAATGTTCCGGCAGGCCCTGCGGTGATTATGTGTATGCTCGCTTTGAAACGCCTTTCGGGCGACAATGCCTGCGAGATAATTCTGATGATCGGCGACCACATGATCGACTGCGCGATTCCGTTTATTCCCCAAATTATGCACATTGAAGTCACGCTGCCATGAAATAGGACGGGCATGAAAAAATTGCATAACGAGGACAAGGCCGTGCCGCACAAAAGCATTTTGAACGAAGAAACCCTGTCGCCGATAACGCCCATGAATGTTTGGCCAAATCCGTATGCGGCGAAAAAGAATGTGGCGATCAATCCCCCGGAGGCTTTTGTGACAAATCCGTCGTTCACCATTTGAACCATGGCCGCCGAATAATTCAGCCTGCCCGTATAAATGCAAAAATATATGGCCCAGCATATCAAAAACAATATCGATTCTTTTTTTTCGTCATTCAAGCTTATATAACGCTTTATTTTCACGCCGCCCCCCGTCAGAAATCCCCGCCCTCATGCATCGCAAGGCCGATATACTCCTCTCCGCCCTTTCGGCCGTTGTACCACAAAAGCCACCGCCCGTTATCTTCTTCGTAAACCGCGCTCGGCTTGTAGCATGCATCGCCGTCCCATTTGCCCGGCTCGGGGCTCACTAACGGATTTGCCTCAAAACGCTTCCAGCGCGAAATCCCGTCCGGCGACCATGCCCCGCAAATCCGCGCGGCGTTTATGTTTTCATAGCCGATATAAAACATGAGATAGCCGCCTTTGTGCCCAATCACCTGGCACCCGCCTATTCTGTCCTGCTCGTATATGTTATCCGGGTCTCTTGTGAATATAGGGTTCGCCTTGTGCTTGCGCCAGTTTATCCCATCAGGGCTCGTGGCATGGCATATAACGTTCGGTTCGTATGTCTCCCCTGCCGCATACCACATTCTGTACATATTCTGCCCCTCGTCCCATAAGACGCACGGATTCATCACAGACATATTTTCCCACGGATGTTCAGGTGAGATTACAGGTTCTTCGCCGTATCGTTCCAGTTCTATTTCCCCGTTTTCGCCAATATCGGAACAAGCATAGCCGATCCAGCTGTTATTATGAGCCTGGCCGGTATACCACAAATGGAGTTTTCCGTCCTTTTCCAATGTGCCGCACCTGTTTATGTCATCTTCCCAGCCCGTCTTTTCGTTTGGCCCGAGGATGATTTTGGGGGCGGCCCATTTTATTCCATCGTCGCCAAACGAAACCGCCACGGATTTTTTTGGCCTCCACGAAAAATACATCATGTACCTGTGCCCGAAATTTTGCCCGGGCAAAACGATGGCATCGAAGAATGTGCCGGTTTCTTTTGACCCGAACACGGGGTTATCCGCATATTTTTCCCATTTTCCCCCTGTCGGAGGATATTTTTCCGGTTCGGCCATTTTTTCCGATTCCTCCTAAAAATATTTAAAAATCCAAATCTTGAATTGGTGAAGTTGCTGAAATCATAGCTCGCCCATGGCGTCGCAATATTCTTTCATTTTGCCTAAGCGGTTTTTGAAAGCGCCGTATAGCCCGTCGGAGGTTTCGCGCAGGGTGCGCTTCGAGTTTGTGTACGGGTTCGCCGCAGTCGCCGCATCCACCTGCTCTATCCACCCTTGCAAACCGGATGCCCCGGTGAGCGCGCCGGAGATGCCCGCCGCGATCGCGGTCACGCAGTCCGTGTCCCGCCCGAGGTTGACCCCCGCGATGATCGCCTGCCTCACGTCGCCGTCTGCCAGCTTGAACACGCAGACCGCTTTCGTCACGACCTCGTTGGCGAAGCTCATGCAGTACGGCATTCCTATCCCGTTGTAAACAGAATCGAAAGCCTTTCGCAAATCCCTGAAATCCCCGCATTTTTCCGTGAGCTTCAGCCCCGCTTCTATCTCGCCGCGGACCTCGCAGTGCTTGAATATGTCGGATATGACGCTTTCGACCGTGGAGCCGGGTTTCGTCGCGGAGGCGATGCCAACCGCCGTGACGCGCGCCCATTGCAGCCCCCTGCCATTTGAGGTTTGGTAAAGCTGCCCCACTTCAAAAACGTCATCGGCCGCCGAAGCCGGGTCTCCGGCGTTGATCAGGCCTATGGGGTGGCAGGCGCGGGCAAAGCTGTTCAATCCCGCGTAGTCGCAATATTTGCCTATGTCCCTCGCGGGTATCTTCGTGTTCGCTATGGCGAGAAGCTCCCCCTCGAAGGGCTCCGAAATATTGCCCGGAGCTTTCGGGTTCATATCCGTTCGCCACGTCTCCCTCACATCTTCGGCGCTCACCCTGCCGCCTTTTTTTATGATCGCAGTTATCATCAGCTTTTGCCGCTCTATGCCGTCCTCGGTCGTGCCGGCGGCGCGAAGCCAGCCGTTGCCATAGTGCTCATATGGCAGAAGCTCGGAAAGCGTGCCGTATTTTTTCTCGATCTCGGAATACGGCCAGCCTTCCACTACGGCCCCCATCGACGAGCCTATATGCGCCCCGCATATGCATCCGTAAAACTTTTCTTTCAGCGATGCCATAAATTCTTCCCCCTTTTTTTCACTTTGTTTTCACTTCGTCCATTTTTTTCAATTTCGCCACCCTGCGCCTAAATTCCTCGCTTGCCGAAAAACGCGCGCCCAGAAACAACTCGATTAATTCAAGCGCCACAATATGCCCGACTATCAAAGCTCCCAGCGCGATGATCTGCACGTCGTCGTGTTCCACGCATTGGTGCGCCGTGTAAATATCGTGGCAGACTGCGGCGCGTATGCCCGGCGTTTTGTTGCAGGCGATAGATGCCCCGACGCCCGTTCCGCAGAACATAATACCCCGTTCGGCCCCGCCGCATAGTATCTTCGAGCAGACTTTCGCGGCAATATCGGGAAAATCCACCGGCGTTTCGTCATAGCTCCCCATATCCTCGATTTCATGCCCCTTATTTTGGAGCATAGGCAAAATTTTCGTTTTCAGCGCGTACCCCGCGTGGTCGCCGCCCGTCACTATTTTCATAAAATCTCCCTTTTGGCAATATAGAATATTCAACGGCACGCCCGGTGGTCATGCCCTACAATATGATTTTGAATATTATACATTACAACAAAATATTAATCAAGCGAAAAAAGTAAATTTTTCTTTTTGGCAGCTTTTTTATTGCTTCAACAAGGTTGGCGTAAGAACCCCGCCTCAAAAATCCGCAGATTTTAGGCGATGAAATGCAAAATGCAAAATGCAAAATAAATTTATGCTTAGGCCGGCGGACAGCTCCTTGCTGCAATCTTTCCCTTGGGGGACGAACGGCGCATATTTTATGACAACAACGAAAATCTTTTAGTTAATTTTGCATTTTGCATTTAAAAATCGGTCATCGCCGTTACGCCTTATGCGGCGGGTGCAGGTCACTGAAAGGAAACGCCGCAATGTTTTGTGACTGTTAGCCATAAACTATTTCAAACCAAAATATGCTGCCTTTGCCGATTTCCGATTCGGCTCCATACTTTCCTCCGTGCATTTCTATGATTTTTTTTACTATTGACAACCCTAATCCCGTTCCGGCGACAGGTCGTTTATGCTTTTTGTCAACTTTATAATACCTTTCCCACACAAACGGCAAATCATCGGGAGAAATTCCCATGCCGTTGTCTATCACTTCGATTTTTACATGGCCGCCAAAAACGCTTTGCCGGACGATTATGCGTTTATCTTCGCCGCTGTAATTGATGGCATTGACCAAAAGATTATAGACTGCCTGCGTAATTTTAACCTCGTCGGCATCAATATATACATTTTCGCTAAAATCGAAATCTATGGTATAGCCATCTTTTTTGGTAAGTTCAACCAGTCTGCTTACCGTTGAAGCTATGCTGCTTGTAAAATCATACTTTGATTTGCAAAGTCCGATGCTTCTTTTTTCGATTTGCGAAATATCCAAAATATCATCGACAAGCGACGCCAGCCGTTTTGTTTCGCCCATTATGACTTGGATTTGCTGCTGCGCAATCTCATCAGGGAAATCGTGCATCATTTCGGCGTAGCTGTATATCAATGAAAGCGGGGTGCGCAAATCATGCGAAACATTCGCCATTAATTCCCTGCGCAGATTTTCCACTTTTGACAGTTCGGCTGCCGCAGCATTTAAAGTGTCCGACAATTCTTTTATTTCCAGAAATCCTTTTCCGTCAAAATGCATATCGTAGTTGCCGCTTGACAATGTTTTTGCGCCCTTGTTTATATCTTCAATCGGTTTCGATATGCGTTTCGATATGATGACAGCGATCAATATGGAAAGCAGAACCATTACGGCTGTAATAATATATAATTGTATTTGCAATGTCGATACCGTAGCGTCCAACGGAGTTATAATGGCGTAGAAAGTATATTGGACAGCATGCCCGCCCTGAAAAATAAATTCTTTTGTTTTGGTAATTGTTTCAAACATAGGCTGCGGCCTGCCGCGGCTATCCCGCTCATATTCCGGTTTTGGCGGAGGGATAAATTCACGGGCAGGCATAACAATAATTTCTTTGTCTCTCTCCAGTTTGCGAAAAATCATTTGAAGGTCGGGGCTGTCTATATTTTCCCCGACAAGAACAACGGCTTTTTCAATTTCTTTTGTTCGTATGTATTTATACATATCCGTTAAGAATACTGTTTGAAAAAGCCATAATATAACGATAAGCAAGGCGCAAAAAACGAGCATAAAAGCGAACACGCGCCATTTTAATTTTAATCTATCCATCGAATCTGTACCCCAATCCGCGCAATGTCGTGATATAATTCGCATACAGCCCGAGTGACTTCCTCAACAATTTCATGTGCGTGTCAAGCGTCCTGTCGTCGCCGAAATAATCATATCCCCATATTTCGGTCAATATTTTTTCCCGCGGCACGGCAATATTTTTATTGCGGATCAGAAAAAACAATAAATCATACTCTTTCGGAGCCATATCAGCCAAAATGCCGTCGACAAAAACTTTATATGCGCTCATATCGACTTTGAGCCCATCTTTTTCGTAAATTACATGAGCGCCGTCTTCCGGTTTGGAGGCGAAATTTTTAACAAACCGCCGCCCAATGGCATTTATCCGCAGCATGATTTCTTTTGACGAGAACGGTTTTACGACATAATCGTCCACGCCTGTCTCAAAACCTAAAACTTTATCGTATTCTTCGCCTCTTGCCGAAAGCATTATAACAGGGGTATCGGAAAATTTACGTATTTCCCGAACAGCCGAAAACCCGTCCATTTCAGGCATCATTATATCCATGATAATAACATCGAACGATTCTTCGCGGCATAACTTAACCGCTTCCATGCCGTCCCCGGCTTCCGAAACATCATGGCCTTCAAAAGTCGCGTATCTTTTCAATACCGCGCGAAGCCCGGTTTCGTCGTCGCATATCAATATTTTGGCCAAAATATATCACCTCGCCCCGTATTAAAGGTTAATACCTGTCGCATCGACAAGCGCGCTTGAATCTTCTCTTTGTCCGTCAGTCGTCGACGGTATCGTCCCGTCAAGCTGCCCCGCCACGCTCTTGGCTCTCAGCAGACATAACTCGATTAAAGTTTCTATTGCGGATTCATATTTTTCGTATGTGTAATACGACGTTGCGTCATTCTTGACATATTCGTTTATTTTAGCGTCCAGTTCGCGTATTGTTTGTTCAAGTAAACCGCTGTTGACATAACCGTCGACGATTCGTCGCAGATAATCGTGATATTTTTCCTTGTATTCGGGGATTTCTAAAAGCACGTTCAAAAGAGGCCTGTCCCCCATGTTCACCCCGCTTACAGGGGTGTCAATCGGGAAATTTATGACGCTTGACGCGCTTCCGCTCTGAAACCCGCCGAACGCCAAATCATAATCCCACGGAAATATCGTCACTTTGCCGTCTTTTTCATATAAAGCATAATTCTGCTGCATATTCGACACATAACTGTCAAGATTCACGACAAACGTATGAGCCGCAAAATATCTTAACGCTCCGTCAACGTCCCAATATCTTTCAAGCTCCGTCCCATCGTTCAGATTTTTGATTGCAGTAACCACTCTCTGCATATCGTCTTCGTTGGTCCTGCCGAATACCGCATTGTCAAATATCGAGCTATAACTGGCAAGTTCATCGTCCGCATAGACAAGGCTGCCGCCGTTTGAGCCGCCGAATCCGCCGCCGGGCATATTGCCCCTGTCCCCCCAGTTGTCGCGGTCGTTTCGATTGTTTGCCCTGTCCGCGTTCCTGTCGGGGCGTTCCCGCGGCTGATTATCTTGTTCGCTCTCGACCGCCTGTCCGAAGTTCATAAAATTATCTCGCTGGCCCATTTGGATTTTTACGTTATACAAATTGCCTGCCGAAGTATCGTAAACCCTGTCCAGAAATCCTTTGTCATAACGTTCGAGCAATAAACAAAACCCGTAATCTTCTCCGTTCACAGTGATTTTGGCATGATTTGCAAGCGGCGAGTCAACTCCGATAAATTTCATGATGTCATAAGAAATGTAGTCTTTCATGTATGTCGCGTCGTTAATTAAATTATTGACGCAGAACGTGTCAAGACCGTAATAAGTCTGCCCTTTGATATTTTTATTCATGCTGAATTGCAAACTGTACCTGTCGCCTTCTGATCTTACAGCCGACGAAAGGCTTGAGTTGCCTTTCGTCCTGATTCCTACTGATTCAAACTTTTCGCCGTTTATCGCAATATCTGCGGAAACCCACGGCTTTGCCCCGGCGTTGTCGAGCAGATTCTGCCATTCATCTTCATCGACATTGATGTCAATCGCCGCGATTTCTCCGTTAAACAGCCTTTTTTGATATTCGAGGACATATGACAACTCATAGGCGTTTGCAGCATAGACGATCCATGCGCAGGCTAATATCGCAAATATAACAAATCCCGCGACCATTTTATTTATATGTTTGCTGTCTATCATTATTTGCCGCCTTTCTCAAAATATTTATTCATGTTACATATAATAATCGCCGTTATAGCTTACCAGAACCGCGTTTGACACGCCTGCGACCCCTAATAATTCATTGACAAACGCCGTCGATGTTTCCGAAAGCCTGACTTCGACAGTGAGCTCTATGCCGTTTCTTGACACGGCTTTTGATTTTATCAAATGCTTTTTGGTTTTGCTTTTGATTAAATGCATTGATTGCGTTTCCGCCATTTCATTATCGCAATTCACGATGATCACATAGGGGATATTCGTCCCTTTTCTATTCGTGAATACAAAAAGCATAAGCCCTATCGCAAGCGAGCCTATGACCGCTATGGGTATAAGCCCCACGCCGACGATTATGCCTATTATAATCGACCAGAACAGATACACCAGATCAAGCGGTTCTTTTATGACCGTCCTGAAACGAATGATCGACAAAGCCCCGACCATTCCGAGCGATGTTATGAGATTTGACGAGACGGTTATGATCGCGAGGCAGGTTATCAGGTTCATCGCGATAAGCGATATGCCAAACGACGACGAGTACATCACTCCGGAAAATGTCTTTTTATAGAGAAAAAAGATAAACAAACCCAACGCGAACGCAATCGCGAGCGCGCATAAAATATCGGGTATCGAAAACGCCGCCGCCTTGCTCAAAAAGTTGAAATTCAATAATTCTTCCAAGTTCATGAAAAAAACTCCTTTTGCTTTTTTATATATTTTTTAACTAAACAAATCTTGAAACGACGTATTTTGAAAACTCAGTCGCACTGCGGCTGCTCAGCTGCACGATATTTCTGATTATATCCGGCAGGAAATTGTCGTATTTCACTTCAAGGATTATCGCGTTCGCTGAGGGAACCATGGGTATATCGGGGTTAAGGAACCCGGTCGCGTTGCTGCTCGACCGGATATCGCTGTCAATGGTAATCCGAACATTTCCGGCGGTATATATATACGCTTCCCTAATGTAATCCACAATCGTCTTCGGTCTTAGATTTTGATAGCGTATTTTTGCGTATAACTCCGAGAGCAGCGGTGAATCCCGCGAAAGCAGGCCGTCATATCTGCCGTTTATGATTTCTCCGCACTGCACGGCTGCAATTGCCGCTGTTTCTTTATAGCATCCTTTGTTTATCTTGGTTTTTTTCTCAAGCCGTATAAACGATGCGTCGCCGTTGTAATATCTGAGCCGGAATTTTTCCCTCCTGCCAAGTCCCGAAAGCTTATCTGTGACAGCCTTGTCTTCGTAATTGTCGAAATACAGGCTGCGTATTTTATAGCAGCCGTTTTCCAGCGCATTCGAGTCGGGCTTCGCGATATATTTCAGTTTCGAGCGAAGTTCCATGCAGTCAGCGATATTTATGTAGTGCTTCAATTCGGCTCTGTATTTTTGTTCGGACATTTTTTGTGTCACCTCGATTTTTTTGGTTTTACATATATTTTACATTACTTATCTGAAATCTATTTGTTTTCTATCTGAATTTTAACTGAACTTTTGACAATATATGCAAACAAAAAAGCGCCCGCGCGACTGCACAAGCGCCAAATATTTATGAACCGTTCCAAATTTTATAGCACCTTCCGCATGATCGAATAAGCAATGTCCGTTACGAAACCGCAATTCCTTTTGCGTGTTATTTTTGACGAATTTAGGGAATAGCTGACCTTTCCAGCTGCTCAATGATTTTGTCGTTGGTCAGCGACCAGATCCACTCCCTCGGATTCTTTGCTTTGCCATCATAATACATAAAGAAAAACGCGGGATATTTCGTCTTGGTCGCCATCTCCGCGAACTCTTTTCTCGTTTCGTGATGAACCGGCGCGATTTTTTCTTGAATAATATTATCAAGATAGTCAGCAAGATTATCTATTTTATGCTTCAAGTTTTCGATATGCGATTTGTATTCGGGAAAA
>Ga0082212_10001670_pt1 | contig 32623 bp, 31 predicted proteins | sample TergutNt197P3_FD_71548 | JGI IMG/M metagenome (GOLD analysis project Ga0082212, IMG submission 71548) | Neocapritermes taracua P3 segment gut microbial communities from Petit-Saut dam, French Guiana - Nt197 P3 | ecosystem: Host-associated > Arthropoda: Insects > Digestive system > Gut ... | reverse complement strand
CCCTTGAACCACAGATGGCGGCCGATCCTGAGCCAGGCCAGGTTTTCGCGGCGGTCGGGGCCGTGGAGGGCCAGGAGGCCCAGGCCCGGCAGCCGGAAATAGCGGCGGAGGCCGCCGTCGGCGGCCAGGGGGACCAGCCCGGGGATGGCTCCAAGGAGGCCTTTGAGCCAGGCGGCCAGGCCCGCGGGCGGAATGTCAGTCTTCGGGCGGGACACAGAAAAAACCGCCGTTCACGCGGGTGTCGGCCGGCACCGGCCCGGCGATGACCGCGCCCACGGCCGAGGCCCCCCGGGCCAGGGAGGCGCCGGGCCAGATGACGCAATTTTCCGCCGCGGCCTCTTTTTCAATGACGGCTTCGGCCCCCACCACGTTCCAGCCGGCGAGGCCCCCGGCGATTTGAGCCGTGGAGTGGATGGTGGTCCGGCCTGCGGCCAGGTCCCGGTTCAGGCGCCAATAGTCCTCCACCGAGCCCATGTCGCACCAGATGGCCGGGTCGTAGGTCCAGCCGAAGATGTCCCGGCCTTCGTAAAGGAGCTTCAAAAAGACCTCTATGATGTCGCTTTCCCCTTCCTTTATCAGTTCGAAAATATCCGGGGAGAGGGCCATGGCCCCGCTGTAGGTCTGGCGGCCCGCTTCCCCGGGGACCGGCCCGGGGGCTCGGAAGGAGAGGATGCGTCCGTCCCGGCCCAGGGAGACCTTGGCCGATTCGCGCTCGGCCAAAAGGCCCAAGGTGGCCAGGCGGCCGGGGTTGGCCAGGTGCTTCAAGGCCAGCTTGACCACATCAAAGTCGGTGAAGATGTCGGCGTTGATCACCAAAAATTCGTGCTTGCCCAACAGGGCCTCGGCCCGCTTGATCCCGCCGCCGGTGCCCAGGAGTTCCTCTTCCGGGGAAGGTATTATCTCCAACAGGCCTTTGAAGCTCTCGGCCAGGTTTTGGATATGCTCCAGCATCAGGTCGGCCTGGTGGTGGACATTGATGACCGCCCGCTTGACCCCGGCCGAGACCAGGGTTTCGGCCCACCATTCCAGCATGGTCTTGTTCAGCACCTGGAACATGGGCTTGGGGCGCAGCCTGGTCAAGGGCAGGAGGCGGCGTCCGTAACCGGCGCCCAGTATCATGGCGGTCTTGATCATGGCGTTACCCTTCAACCATCGCTATATCCGAATTCCAAAAGGGTCGAGCGCTTCTTGCTCCAATCGCGGGTGGCCCGGACGAAGAGTTGGAGATAGACCCTGGTCCCCAGGAAACGTTCCAATTCCAGCCGGGCGTCCCGGCCGATGCTTTTCAGCCGGGCTCCGCCGGCGCCGATGATGATGCCCTTTTGGCTGTCCCGCTCCACGTGGATGGTGGCCGAAAGGCGCGTCAGATCCCCCTCGGTCTTGAATTCATCCAGGGTCACGGCCGTGGCGTAGGGCACTTCGCGGCTGGTGAGCCGAAAGACGGCCTCGCGGATCATTTCCGCGGCAATGACCCGCTCGGGCTGGTCGGTCAGGGCGTCTTCGGGATAGAAGGGGGGATTTTCGGGCAGAAGCTTGATTATCTCCCCCTCCAGGGCCGCCAGGCCTTCGCCGGTCTTGGCCGAAACCGGGACCAGGGCGGCGGGGCGGGCGGCGGCCTCTATTTCGGCCAGGATCGGGAGTAAAACGGTCTTGTCAGGCGCGGCGTCGATTTTGTTGACCGCGGCCAGGAGCTTTCCCGGCCCCAGGGACCGCACCGCCTCCAGGGCCAACTGGTGTTCCCGGCCGCGCTTAAGGCCGTCCACCACCCAGAGGGCCAGGTCGCTGTCATTTAAGGCGGCCAGGGCCCGGTTCATCATCTCCCGGTTCAGGGGCAGGCGACCCGGCTCGTGGAGGCCGGGAGTGTCCCAAAAGATCAACTGGGCCTCCGGCCGGGTCAGGACGCCCAGGATGCGGTGCCTGGTGGTCTGGGGCTTGTCCGTGACTATGGCCACCTTTTCGCCCAAAAGGCGATTCAAGAGGGTCGATTTACCCGCGTTGGGCGCGCCCACAATGGCCACGAAGCCGGCCCGATGTCCTCCGTTAGTCCCGGTGGTCGTCACGGTCCGGCTTCTCTTTGCAGCTTGGCCAAGGCCGCCCGGGCCGCGGCCTGTTCGGCTTCTTTTTTGGTGCCGGCCGAGGCTTCGGCCAGGCGTTCGCCCTTGAGATTGATGGCTATAAAAAAACGGCGGGCGTGGGCCGGACCCTGGGTGTCCGTAAGTTCGTAGTCCGGGGGGCCCAGGGCCCGCCTTTGGGTCTCTTCCTGAAGGCGGGTTTTGTAATCCGGCAGCATGTCGGCCCAGGTTTCGGGCCGGTCCAGGTAGGGCCGCCACAGTTCCCGGACCTCGGCCTTAGCCTGGTCCAGCCCGCCGTCGAGGTAAACCGCCCCCAGGATGGCCTCCACGGCGTCGGCCAGCATGGAAGGCTTGTCCCGGCCCCCGCTCTGGGTCTCCCCCTGGCCCAGGATCAGGGCTTGGCCCAGGTCCAGGCGTCTGGCCACCTCGGCCAGCCGGGCTTCGCAGACCAGGCCGGCCCGGATGCGCGACATCTCCCCTTCGTTCAACCGGGGCTCATGGCGAAAGAGAAATTCGCTGATGACCAACGCAAGCACCGCGTCGCCCAGGAATTCCAGGCGCTGGTTATCCGTTTCGCGGCCGGGGCCGGCCCCGGCGGAGCGGTGGGTCAGGGCCGCGGTCAGGAGGTCCGGTTCCTGGAAACTATGTTTGAGGGCAATCAGGTTCACCGAAAATTTCCTCGGAGAGGCGGGCTTTAAGATGGCCGGTCAGGCCGTCGAAGCCACCGTTGCTCATGACCACGATGACATCGCCGGGCCGGGCTTCCTCGGCCAGGGCCGCCCCCAGGCTCAAGCCGTCGTCGAAGAGCCGGGCCCGGCCGCCTAAATCCCGGGCCAGGCGGTCGGGGTCCAGGCGGTCGCCGGCCGGAGCCTTGTGGGGGTCCGGGGGCCGGCGCAGGAAGACCAGATCGGCCGGGGCCAGGGCGGCGGCGTAGTCTTTTTGAAAAACGGCCCGACGGCTGGTGTTACTGCGGGGCTCAAAGGCGGCCAGAAGCCGCCGGCCGCCGTGGGCCGCCCTAAGGGCGGTCAAGGTGGCGGCCACGGCCGTGGGATGATGGGCGAAATCATCGACCAGGGTCACGCCCCCGAAGTCGCCCAGCACTTCCTGCCGCCGCCGGACTCCCTTGAACTCGGCCAGGGCCCGGGCCAGAACCCGGCCGTCACCGCCGGCGCCCCGAAAAGCCGCCGCCGCGGCCGCCGCGTTCAAGACATTATACACCCCGGGCCGGTTCAAGGACAAGCGGGCGAAAAAACCCTCCGGGCCCGCCAGTTCGAATTCCGAGCCCCCAGGCGTGTTTTGGAGGTTGGACACCCGCCAGTCGCTCTCCGGGCCTTGGCCGTAGAATTCCACCCGGGCCCTGGTCCGGGCGGCCACCCGCCGGACCAGGGGGCTGTCGCCCCAGGCGACGAGGCGGCCTTGGGCCGGGATCAGATCCATCAGGCTTTCAAAAGCCGCGACCACCGCGTCCAGGTCGGGATAGATGTCGGCGTGATCGAATTCCACCGAGGTGAGGATGACCGTGTGGGGCCGGTAATGGATGAACTTGGGCCGCTTGTCGAAGAAGGCGCAGTCGTATTCGTCGCCTTCGATGATGAACCATTCGCCCCGGGGCAGCCGAAAGGGGCGGGGAAAGTCGAGCCCGGCCCCGCCGATGAGAAAGCCGGGGTCAAGGCCCGCGGTGTCGAAGATCTTGGCGGCCAGGGCCGTGGTGGTGGTCTTGCCGTGGCTGCCGGCCACCACCAGGTTGCGGGTTTGGCGGAGGAAGAGCCGGTCCAGGGTCTGGGGGAGGGACAGGTAGGGCCGGCCCAGTTCCTTTAAGCGGGCCAGGACCGGGAAGGACCGGGTGACCACGTTGCCCACCACGACCAGGTCGCTGTCCGGGGGCAGGGTTTCCGGGCCGTAGCCGGAAAAGACGGTCAAACCCAGGTCTTCAATGATCTCGCTGGTGGGCGGGTAAAGGGGGCCGTCCGAGCCGGTGACTTGGCAGCCGGCCTCGGTCAGGAGGCCGGCCAGGGCGGTCATGGCCACTCCGCCGATGCCCAGGAGGTGGACCTTGCGGGGCGGCCCGGCCGTGAATTCCATAAGGTTCAGCCCGGGATCCAGTTCGAGGTTTTCCATGGTTGAGCCGGGCCCAGGGTCAGCGGGTCCAGAATTCCGGCAGGAACAGGATCAGGATGGTAAAAAATTCCAGGCGGCCCAGAAGCATCTCCAGGATGAGGATGGCCTTGGCCGGCGTCGGCAGAGGGGCGAAGCCCAGGCCCAGGTCCAGGCCCACGTTGCCCAGGGCCGAGGCCGAGGCGGCCAGGGCCGAGATGATGTCCAGGTCCAGGGCGGTCAGGGCCAGGGCGGAAGCGGCCAGGACCAGCAGGTAGAGAGCCCAGAAGGACCAAACCGCGGTCATGAGCCGCTCGGGGACGGGCTGATCCCCCAGCCGGAGGCCGATGACCGCCCGGTGGTGGATGTGCTGGCGCAGGTCCCGGCGGAGCCCCTTGAACAGGAGGATCCAGCGCAGGCATTTGATCCCCCCGCTGGTGGAACCGGTGCAGCCGCCCAGGAAGAACAGGCCGAAGATCAGGCCGTGGGTGAAACCGGGCCACTGGAGCCAGTCGGTGCTGGCCAAGCCGGCGGTGCTGGTCACCGAAATTACCTGGAAAAAGGCCTGACGCAGGGTCTCCCAGGGGCTTGCGTAGTGGCCGACGGCCAGAAGCGAGAGGCTAATAAAAAGGGCGCTCAAGACGATGATCAGGGTATAAACCCGGGTCTCGGTATCCTGGAACAGGCCACGCCAGTCGCCCCGGGCGGCCCGGTAGTAAAGGGCGAAATTCAGACTGCCGAGGAACATGAAGACGGTGAAGAGCACTTCCAGGCCCGGGTGGCCGTAGTGACCGATGGACAGGTCCCGCGTGGCGAAACCGCCGGTGGCCACGGCGCTGAGGCCGTTGCAGAGGGCCTCGAACCAGGACAGGCCCAGAGCCTTGGCCAGAGAGACCAGGATGACGGTCAAACCCAGATAGATGATCCAGAGGATCTTGGCGGTCTGGGCTATGCGGGGACGGAACCGGGCCTGCCCCAGGGAACTTTCGTTGCGGAAAAGGTGCAGCCCGCTGACCCCCAGAAAGGGGAGCACGGCCAGCATCAGCACTATGACCCCCATCCCGCCTAGCCAGTGGGTCAGGGCCCGCCACAACAAGAGGCCCGGGGGCAGTTGGTCCAGGCCGGTCAGGATGGTGGCCCCGGTGGTGGTGAACCCGGAGGCGGATTCGAAAAGGGCGTCCACAAAGCCGGGCAAAAGGCCGCTTATGAGGTAAGGCAGGGCCCCGGCCAGGATGATCAGGGGCCAGGCCAGGCCCACCACGGCCAGGCCGTCGCGGCCCCGTATCTCCGAGACATCAGCCCGCTGCCGGCGGCCCAGGAGAATCAAGAGGGCCGCGGCCCCGGCCGCGGCCAGGGCTGAAAAACAGAAAGCCGGCCAGGTGCCGTCGTCCAGAAAAAGGGCCGGCCCGGTCATCAGGGCCAGGATCAAGGCCAGGAAGGCCAGGATCTGGCCGCAGATATAGGCGATGAGGCGCGGGTTTATGGTCAGGCTGGAATGGGGCATTTACTGATCTTACCGGCCTGTTCACTTGGCGCCCAGAAGTTTTTCCACGGCGCTGATGGCCTCGGGCCTGGTCACCACGGCCAGGATGTCGCCGGCCTCGACGACCGTGAAGCCCCGGGGGATGATGACCTCCTCACCCCGGGACAGGGCCGTGGCCAGGGAGCCTTCGGGGAATTTGACGTCCATGAGCCTTTTCCCGGCCAGGGGGCTACGGGCCGGCACCTGGAATTCGATTATTTCCGCGTCCTCGTTGATCAGGGCGGCCACGGAGATGACCCGGCCCCGGCGCAGGTATTTAAGCACGGCTTTGGCCGCGGCCACCCGGGTGGAGACCATGGCCCCCAGCCCGATGGCGGTCACCAGGGGGGCGTAGGAGGAGCGGTTGACCCGGGTGATGGTCTGGCGGGCCCCCAAACGCTTGGCCACCAGGCAGGAGATGAGGTTTTTCTCGTCGTCCGTGGAAACGGCGATGAAGGCGTCGGCTTCGGCGGCGTTTTCCTCCAGGAGGAGTTCCTGGTCGGTGCCGTCGCCCCGGATGATCATGGTCTCGGGGAGGCGCTGGCTCAGATATTCACAGCGGTCCTGGTCCGCCTCTATGAGCGTGACTTTGAAATCCCGGGAGTCTTCCGTCAGGCGGCGGGCCAGGTGAAAGCCCACTTCCCCGCCGCCGACTATGGTCACCCGCCGCACCGGGTCCTTGGTCAGGCCGAAAAAGTTCCGCACTTTTTCGGTGTCGCCCTCACCGGCGACGACGTAAACCAGGTCGCCGGCCTTAAGGACCGTGTCGCCCCGGGGAATGAGCAGCCGGTGGCGGCGGTTGATGGCGGCCAGGAGGATGTTCGGTTTATCTTCGGCGTGGATCTTGGCCAGGGTCCTGTTCAGTAACGGGTGCCCGGGGGGCAGCTTCAGGCCCACCAGGTGGAGGCGCCCCCTGGCCACTTCAATGACATCCGCCACCCCGGGAAACAGGATGAAGTCCATGATGGTCTCCACCGCCTCCAGGCTGGGGTGGATGAGGAAATCAATGCCCAAATCGTTTTGGAAGCGCGTTTCATCAAAGAATTCGAAGAAGCTCAGGGAGCGGACACGGGCCAGGCGCTTGGTTTCCGGCGGGGCCAGGAGCTGGGCCAGGCGACAGGCCAGGATGTTGGTCGCGTCGCTGCCGGTGACGGCCACCAGGAGGTCGGCCGTGGTCAGGCCGGCCGCGCTCAGGGTTTCCGGGTCGGCGCCCTGGCCGTGGACGACCTGGAGGTCCATGGCCTCGACGGCCTGGTCCAGGCGGACCTGGTCCCGGTCCACGAGGGTCACTTCGACCTTTTCCCGGGCCAGCCGGCCCGCTATGTGCCAGCCGACCTCCCCGGCGCCCAGGACCACGACTTTCATGGTTCCCGGTCTGTCAGGAAACCCGGCTGCCCGGGGCCAGGGGGGCGGCGGGGGTGATAAGGGCCAGTTCCTCACCGCCGGGCGCGCGCCGGGAGGCGGCCAGGACCATGCCCTGGGAGGTGATGCCCATGAGCTTGGCCGGGGCCAGGTTGGCCGCCACCACCACCAGGCGGCCGACCATATCCTCGGGCCGGAAGTGCTTGGCCAAGCCGGCGACTATGGTGCGCTCCTCCGTTCCCAGGCTGACCTTAAGTTTCAGGAGCTTGTCGCTCTTGGGCACGGCCTCGGCCGCCAGCACCTCGGCCACGCGCAGGTCCAGGCGCTTGAATTCGTCTATGGTGACGGTCTCCGCCGAAAGCGGCTCCGCCGCCGGGGAGGAGGCGGGCGCCGGTTTTTCAGCCTTGGCGGCCGCGGGCCCGCCGCCGAATTCCACCCGGGGAAAGAGGGGCGCCCCGGCCGCCGCCGGCCGGCCGGGGGTCAGGTTCCGGCGCTGCCCGGCCAGGTCCAGGTCCATCCGGCCGGGGTCCAGACCCAGGCGCCGCCAGATCTCTTCGCCGGTGCGGGGCATCACCGGCCAGACCAGGGCTCCGGCCAGGGCCAGCCCTTCCACCAGGCACCTTAAGACCGCGGCCAGGCGTCCTTTCTTTTCGGGGTCCTTGGCCAGGGCCCAGGGGGCTTCGACATCGATGAACTTGTTTAGGTGGCCGACCAATTCCCAGACCGAAGCCAGGGCCTTGTGGACGGCCAGGTTTTGAAAGTTGGCCAGGTATTCTTCCGTAAGGCGGCCGGCCAAATCCCGCCCGGGGGCGTCATCTTGATCCTCGGGCAGAACGCCCCCGCCGAAGCGGGCCAGCATGGCCAGGGAGCGCTGCCAGAGATTGCCCAGGTCGTTGGCCAAATCGGAGTTGTAGCGCCCCACCAGGGCGTCCTCCACGAATTCGCTGTCCAGGCCGAAGGACATGTCCCGGGCCAGGAAGTAGCGGAAGGCCTCGACCCCGTATATATCGGACAGGCCCAGGGCGTCCACGGCGTTGCCGACGGATTTGCCCATCTTGGCCTGGCCCAGTTGCCAGTAGCCATGGACGTTTAGGTGCTGAAACAGGGGCAGGCCCGCGCTTTTGAGCATGGTGGGCCAGAAGATGGCGTGGGGTTTTAAGATGTCCTTGGCGATGAAGTGCTGGGCGTGGGGCCACCAGAGGCCGAAGGGTTCCTCTTCCGGCCAGCCGATGACGCTGATGTAGCTGATAAGAGCGTCGAACCAGACATAAGTGACGAACTTGTCGTCGAAGGGCAGATCGATGCCCCAGTTCAGGCGGCTTTTGGGCCGGCTGATGCACAAATCTTCCAGGGGTTCCCGCAAAAGTCCCAGCACTTCGTTGCGGTAGCGTTCTGGCCGGATGAAATCGGGGTTCTTTTTGAGGTGGTCGACGAGCCAGTCCTGGTAGGCGCTCATGCGGAAGAAGTAGTTCTCCTCCTCCACGTAATTGGGCGGGGTGCGGTGGTCCGGACAGAGGCCATCGACCAGTTCCTTTTCGGTGTAGAAGCGTTCGCAGCCCACGCAGTAGTGGCCGCCGTAGCGCCCGAAATAGATGTCGCCCTTACGCTCGACCCGCTCCAGAAAGGCGGTCACGGCCGCCAGGTGCCTGTCTTCGGTGGTGCGGATGAAACCGCCCGGTTCCGCGTGAAGCCTGGGCCAGGTTTCCCGGAAGAGGGCGCTGATGCGGTCGGCGTATGCCAGGGGGTCCTGGCCGTTCTGGGCCGCGGCCTGGGCTATCTTGTCGCCGTGCTCGTCGGTGCCGGTGATGAAGAGGGCTTCCCGGCCCGCCAGCCGGTGAAAGCGGGCGAAGGCGTCGGTGATGATGGTGGTGTAGGCATGTCCCAGGTGAGGCCGGGCGTTGACGTAATATATGGGCGTGGTGGCGTAAAAACGCATGTCATGATCCTTAGAGACGCCGGCGGATTTCAGAAGTAGCCCTTTTTCTTCCTGAGATGCTTGGCCAGGGTGGAAAACAGTTCCTGGACATTGATGGGCTTGTTTATGTGGTCGTTCATGCCGGCCTTAAGGCTCAATTCGCGGTCGCCGCTCATGGCGTGGGCGGTCATGGCCACTATGGGCAGGTTCTTGAAGGGGCCCAGTCCCCTGATTTTTTTGGTGGCCTCGAAGCCGTCCATCACCGGCATCTGAATGTCCATCAGAACCATGTCGTAGGCCTTTTCCCGGACCATGCGCACGGCTTCCTGGCCGTTGACGGCCAAGTCCACCTCCAGCCCGGCGTTCTTTAAGATGCGGCTGGCCACCAACTGGTTGACCTCGTTGTCTTCAGCCAGGAGTATCCTGGCCCCGAGGTATTCCTTGACCATGGCCATTTCGTGGGCTTTTTTTAGTTTCGAATCCTTTTCCGGCAGGGCCCGGCCGAATATGTCCACCAGCATGTTGAGCATGGTGGAGGGGGACAGGGGCTTGGTCATGACGTTGCGGATGCCGCTTCTACGGGCCAGGCCCAGGACATCGTCGCGGTTGTAGGCCGTGGCCATGATGATGACCGGCAGATCATCGGCGGAGACGATTTCGTGGATCTTGTCGGCGGTCTGGATGCCGTCCATATCCGGCATCTTCCAGTCTATGATCAGGAGATCGAATTTGCGTTCCTGCCGGCTCCAGTCCTGGATCATTTCCACGGCCTCCGGGCCGCTCCTGGCGGTCAGGACGATGAAGCCCATGGCCTTGAGAAAATCGCTCATTATCTCCAGGGCCACCTGGTTGTCGTCCACCAAAAGGGCGGTGAGGCCCCGGAAGTCCTTGCTTTTGGCCAGATAGCGCTGATCGATGGCGTGGATGCCGAAGTTGGCGGTGAAGGAGAAGGTGCTGCCGACATGGGGCGTGGAATCCACCCAGATGCGGCCGCCCATCATCTCCACCAGGCGCTTGGAGATGACCAGGCCCAGACCCGTGCCGCCGAAGCGGCGGTAGGTGGAGGATTCGGCCTGGGTGAAGGCCTTAAACAGGTTCCGGGCCTGCATGGGGGACAGGCCGATGCCGGTGTCCTGGACTTCGAATTTCAAGGTGGCCTGGTCCGGTTCCTCCTTCACCGTGGAAACCCTGAGGGTCACCTGGCCCGCGGAGGTGAACTTGACCGCGTTGTTGGAAATGTTGGAAAGAACCTGGGTCAGGCGGATCGGGTCGCCCACCAGGCCCACGGGCGTATCCGGCGGCACGTGAAGAATGTATTCCAGGCCCTTTTCACTGGCCTTGTTGGAGTTGAGGTCCACCACGGTCTGGAGCACGTCGTGGAGATTGAACTCGGCCTGCTCCATTTCCAGCTTGCCGGCCTCTATTTTGGAAAAGTCCAGGATATCGTTGATGATGCGCAGAAGGGTGTCGGCCGCGCCCTCGGTCTTTTGGAGATATTCCTGCTGGAGGTCGGTCAGCTCGGTCTGCATGGTCAGGTGGAGCAAACCCAGGATGGCGTTCATGGGGGTGCGTATTTCGTGACTCATGTTGGCCAGAAAGGCGCTCTTGGACCGGTTGCTGTTCTCGGCCGCCTCCCGGGCCTTTTTAAGGTCCTCGGCCTCCTTGAGCAGTTCGTCTATCCGGCCGAGGAGGGACCGGCGCTCCCGCTCCCATTCGGCGGGAACGGCGGTCCTTTCAGCTTGGCCGTCCGTCCGGGGCCGGTCCGGGGCGCTGTCTTCCGTCCGCTTATGACTCATTATTCTATTATATATCAATAAATCAGGGTTGTAAATGGGCTGCCGGCCCTGATTCGGGTGGCTTGGTCGCCATAATGGGAAAAGAAATGCAGAACTTGGCTGGCCGATGGTCGGCTTTTTGAAGGGCTCCGGCCGAAAACCCTTGTCTATTTGTTGGCTGGAGGTTGGACGCGGTCGCAGTGAGGGGCAAAGATGTCCTTCAGCCTCTTGGGGCAGGCCATGTTGGTTCTATTGGCGCATTTGGGACCTGAGCCGCTGGTCTCGAACCAAAGGCAGAAGGTGGCTTCATCGCAGTCCGGCTGCATCGTCAGGTCCGCTGAATCTTCAGGAGAGAGAAAAATAGTGGTAGCCATGGACAGACCTCCCCGTCCGGTTCAAACCCGGACGGGATTTTATTTAGCAATATTCAAGCCAACCCTATCAACCACCGGCCGCCGGCACCCGGACTTCGTAGGTCCCGGAAAAGGCGGATTCCCGAATATGGGGGTTCAGGATACGCAAGGTCTTGTAATCACAGCCCGCAGCCTTGGCCAAGGCCGGCCAACCGCTCCCATCCGGCACGGTGACTGTCCGCCGGCCCGTAGCCCGCGGCCGGTAAACCTGGTCCGGCGGCGGGGCGGTGAAACCATAGCCCCCGGGGTTTTCCAGAATTATTTTAATGGCCGCTATTCGATAGACGTAACGCTCGGTCTCCCGGGGGAGGTCCAGTTGAGTGTAGTCCCGGACTCCCTGCTCGGCCATGGCCTTTCTGATCCGGGTCGGCCCGGCGTTGTAGGCGGCCAGAGCCAAGGGCCAGTCACCGAAGTCGGCGTGGAGCGATTTCAGAAAAATCTTGGCCACTTCCAGAAGGTCTTCCGGCAAATACCGCTGGTCAAGCCGGCTATTGACGGTCAGACCGAAGAGGCGGGCCGTGGCCGGCATAAATTGCCACAGGCCCAAGGCCCCGGCCGGAGAGATCACCTCGGGCCGGAGGTCGCTTTCAGCCACGGCCAGATATTTCAAATCCTCCGGCAGGCCAGCCGCTCTCAGCCCGGCCTCGATGGAGGGAAAATATTCCCGGGCTCGGCGACGCCAAAGGGTCACCTGGGCCGGCTGGTTGACCATTAATATGAATTCGGTCTCCAACCGTTCACGAACCCAAGGGCGGCTTAAGTCCAGAGTCTGGCCACAGAAGACGACCTCGGACGGCAACGCATGATCCGTCCTGACCAGACGGCCGCTCCAGGTCTCCGGGCGTCCTTCGCCCGGCCGGCCGGCTTCCTTCGCGCCGTTACAGGCCCCGCCCACTCCCAGGACCATGATCAGGACGGCCAAGCGGGCGTATTCCAATATCGAAGTCACAAGAGCCAGTCAAACCGCAGCCAAATCTTACCAAAATCTAACGGAATGGATTCCGAGTATAGCCAAACCGGTCTCAAATGGCAAGCGGTTTATTTAGCCCGTCTCAGTCCGCCTTCCGCCGGTCCCGGCCGCGCCGGGCCGCGGCCCGGAAGAGTTCCACCAGGTCCATCTCCCTTTCCTGGAGGCGGTCGGCCAAATCCAGGAGTTCCTCCCCCCTCTGGCGGTTCTGGTCATAAAGGGAGGGGTAAAGCCGGCTGTCCCAGATGAAATAAACCTCGGCCAGGGTGTCGGCCAGGTAGCGCCGGCTAAGGTTCAGGGCCAGGGCCCGCCAAACCGCGGGCAAAAGCTCCACTTCCGCCTCGCTCAGGTCGAGGCCGGTTTCGGCGTAGCCTTCCACCACGGCCTCGGCCGCGGCCCAGTCCTCTCCGGTTTCAGCGCCCCGGCCGAAAGAGCGCAGCATTTCCCCCACATCCGCCAGAAAATGGCCCAAGCCGGCCGTGTCCCAATCCAGGACCGTCCGGATAGTCCCGGTTTCGTCCTGGAGGAAGTTATCGGCCTTGGGGTCGCCGTGGATGACCACTTCCCGGAGGCGGAAGACATTCAGGAAATCGGGATGGAGGGGCAATTCGCGGGCTGAAGCGGCCATTTTTTCCCAGAGGGGAAGAATGGCCGGTAGCCGGGGATGGCCGCGGTAGAGGTCGGGCCAGAGGGCCAATTCTTCGACCGAGGCCAGGTGCCGATTGGTGAATTCGCCTTCCGGCAGGGGCAGAAGATGGATCGGGGCCGGATGGTTGAGAGCCTGATGCAGCCCGCCCAGAACCAGAGCCGCGCTCCTGGCCCCGGCCGGGTCTTTGGCGGCCGGGCGGCCGGAACGGAAGGCGGTCAGGCGCCAGGCCCCTCCCCAGCCGGGCCGGACGGCCAGCCAGCGGCCCCCGAGGTCCGGGAAGATGGGCGGAGCCAGGTTTTCCGCGGCGCGCTCGGCCAGGACTTGGACTATCCGGTGCCAGTTCAGGCCCAGGGCCTCGTCGTTTTGGAAGAAGTGGCTCAAACGCTGCAGGATGAAGCGCTCGTCGCCGCTCTCCACTTCAAAGGTCAGGTTGACCCGTCCCCCGGGGAGGGGCCGAGCCCGGGGGGAGGCCAGGCCGAAATTTTCGCGGGCGACTTCTTCAGCCTCGCCGGGGTCGGAGCCTGGGGCTTTGGTTTCCATTAGGTATCAATTATATTCAGCCGGAGTTTATGTTTAGCTATAGCTTGCTGCTTTTCACGTTCGGCCCTGCGGGCCGCCGGGGACTCGGCCGATCCTCTTCCGTCCAGGGCCAGACGGCGCAGGATGAAGCGGCTCAGAGCCCCGGGATGGACCAGGAGTTTGGGATCCAGGTTGGCCAGGGGGATCTCGGCCCGGGCCATGCTTTTGTGTCCCCCGGCCGAGCCCAGGGTCTTGAAAGCCGCCTGGGCCAGCCGGCCCATATTCTGCCGGAGGCCGCCGGCCCGGAAGATGACCACCAGCTTCTGGTCGCAGAGGCCGGCGGCCACGGCCCGGCCCACCCCGCTTATTTTCATAAGAAAATCGGCCACGATGACCAGGGTGTCGGAGTGATCGACCTTGCTGAGGAAGGTGTAAGCCGTGTTGCGCCTAAAAACCGCGGCGGAGAGGCCGGCCAGGAAGTGTTTGAAGGAAGAGCGGGCCAGGGGGCCTCTTTCAATATCCAGGAGGTATTCGGAGTGGATCAGGGGGTGGAGCCAGCGGAAGGCCCGCATGTCCAGGGCCTGGCCCTGGCGGACGAAATTCTGGGTGTCGGTCTTGATGCCGTAGAACATGGCCGTGGCCAGCCTGGGGTTGGGCTTGATCTTGGCGGCCTTCAGATAGCCGGCCAAAAGAGAGGTGTTGGCCCCCACCTCGGACCTTATATCGACATAGTCCGGGACCGGCGCCCCCGGAGCCAGGGGGGTGGGCGGATGGTGGTCGATGACGGCGTTGAAGGCCAGTTCGCGGGTCAAAGGGGAGTGGTCGGGCTGGGAATCCACCATGACCAGCTTGGAAAAGCCAGACGGCAGTCCCTGGGACCAGGGCGCGAGGGTCAGCTTAAGTAATTCCAGCAGCCGGAGATTGTCGGGCCGCTTCATCTGGTTCAGGGAAGCCACCACCACATGGCCCACATGCCGCCAAAGGATCCTTTTGACGGCCGCCGCGCTGGCGATGGCGTCCGGATCGGCGCTGATGACGACGAGCACCAGGTCTTCACCGTGAAAGACTTTCAGGAAGGCGGCCAGGCGGTCACGGTCGGCGGCTTCCCGGCCGAGGGTGGGGACCAAGAGGCGGGGAGGGGCCGCTTTGGGCGGCTGGAGCGGAGCCGCTTTGGCGGGGTTTTGGCCGATGGTCATTTGGGAGTCTCCGGGCTCACCGGGGCCGCCCGGGCCAGGCGTTCCGCCAGGTCGGCGGCCTCGGCGTCAAGCCGGGGCGGAAGGACGGTCTTGAGCGTCACATAAAGATCCCCCGCCTTTTCCCGGCCGGAGGCCGGCAGGCCCTGACCCTTCAGGCGCATCCGGGTGCCGTTCTGGGTGCCGGCCGGCACCTTGAGAGTGGCCCGGCCGGTCAGGGTGGGCACGGAGACCGTGCCGCCCAGGAGCATTTCATAGAGGCTGACCGGCTGTTCCACCCCCAGGTCGCGGCCCTGGCGGGTGAAGATCGGGTCGGGCCGGACCGTCACCTCCACCAGGAGATCCCCCGGGGGGCCGCCGCCCGGACCGGGCCCGCCCTGGCCTTTCAGGCGTATTTTCTGGCCGTTGGCCAGCCCGGCCGGGATCCTGACCTTGAGGCTCTGGGGCCGGCCGACCTGGCCCTGACCGCGGCAGGTCGGGCAGGGCCGCACCCCGCCGCCGGCAGAGACCAGGCCCTGGCCGTGACAGGTGGGACAGGATTGGGGCAGGTTCAGGTCCAGGGCGGCCTCGGACCCCAAGGCCGCCTCCCTGAAGCTGATGGTCAGGCCGGAGCGCAGGTCCTCGCCCCGGCCAGGCCCGGGACCGCCGAAGGAAAAACCGCCCCGCCGACGGCCCCCCGGCCTGGGGCCGCCGAACATGTCGCCGAAAATCTCCTCAAAGCTGAAACCGGCCCCGCTGAAGTCGGGCCGCTGATAGCCGGCCCCGCCGAAGCCCCGCTCATAGAAGGCTTTGCGCCCCAGGCTGTCATATTCCCTTTTCTTTTCCTCATCGGATAAAATGTCGTAGGCTTCGGAAATTTCCTTGAATTTCTCTTCCGCCGCCGCATCGCCGGGATTTACGTCCGGGTGGTATTGGCGGGCCAGACGGCGATAGGCCGACTTGATGGCCGCCGCGTCGGCCTTCTTATCCACGCCCAGCGTTTTGTAGGGATCAAGACTCATGCCTCTGGCTCATAGCTGTTTTCAAGGGCCGCCTTTTCAGCCGCGGCCTTGGTTTTGCGCGGCCGCTTGATTTTTTCCTGACCGGCGGCACTCTGGCCATCGGGCACTTGGCCATCGGACGCCGGGGCTTTGGGCCGTCGGGCGCGCTTGGGCTTGGCCGGCTCCTCCGATGGCTGGTCAGCCGCTTCCGCGGCCTGGCCTTCGGCCGATTTCCGGCGGCTTCTGGCCGGCTTGGCTGGGGCCTCGGCGGCCTTCGGCTGGTCCGGCGGAGAGTCCGCGGCCTCGGCAGCCTTGGGCTTGCGGGGGCGGCGGCTTTTTTTCTTGGGCGCTTCCGGGGCCTGGTCCGCGTCCGGCTGTTCAGTGGCGGCCGGCTCCATCAAGGCCGGTTCAGGCTGGGGTTGCTCAGCCCGCGGCTGTTCGGCCGGAGCCGGTTCAACCTGCGGTTGTTCAGCCGTCGGCTGTTCAGCCTGCGGTTGTCCGGCCGAGGCGTCGCGGCCCCGCCGGCCCCGGCGGCGGCGGCGGCGGCGGCCTTCCCGGCCGCCCTCTTCCGCGGCGGTCTCCTCTTCCGGGGCCGCGTCAGGTTCTTCAGCGGCCCAACTCAGGCGGCGGCGCTCGTCTTCGACCGGATCCCCGGCCAGACGCGGGGCCAGGCCGAAAATACCCCCGGGCCGCTGGCTGCGAGCCGCGGTCCGGCCGGCCGGCCGGCCGGACCGACCGCCGCCGCCGCCACCACCGCGGGCTTCCCGCTCCCGGCCGGCGGCTCCCCGGCTTCTTTTTTCCTTTACGCTCACTTCACCGCCCACATCGATCTGGTACCACTCGTTGTCGGCCCAAAAGACGGGGATCTTCTCGCCCAAAAGATTTTCAATGGCCTCCAGGTGAAAGACGTAATCTTCGCAGCCGAAGGAAACGGCCTTGCCCTCGCGGCCGGCCCGGGCCGTGCGGCCTATGCGGTGGACGTAGTTTTCCGCGTCCTGGGGCAGATCGTAATTATAAACGTGGCTGACGTCCTCGACGTGGATGCCCCGGCTGGCCACGTCGGTGGCCGCCAGGATCTGGAGGCGGTCCTCCTTGAAGGCCTCCATGAGCCTCAGGCGCTTGGGCTGGGGCAGGTCGCCCGTGATGCCTTCGGCCTGAAAGCCGTTGGCGGTCAGTTTCTTGGCCAGCCACTCCACCCCGCTTTTGGTATTGGAGAAGATCATGACCCGGCTGTGGGGCTCGCGGCGCAGAAGGCCCATCAAAAGGGAGAGCTTTTCCTCGCGGCCCACATGGTAGAGTTCCTGCTCTATTTTGAGCTTGGTGGCTTTGTCGGGCTCGGCCGTTATGAACTGGGGCGGGTTCATGAACTGGTAGGTCAATTCCAGGACCCGTTCATCCAGGGTGGCGGAAAAGAGCATGGTCTGGCGCTGGGAGAAGGGGGGGAGCTTGCCGAGGAGATATTTGAGGTCCTTGATGAACCCCATGTCCAGGAGGCGGTCGGCCTCGTCCACCACCGCCACTTCCACGCCCTTGGTCTTGAAGATGCCCTGCTGCAGGTAGTCGATGATGCGGCCGGGGGTGCAGATGACTATTTCCGGGGCGGTGCCCAGAAGTTCGGCCTGCTCCCGGTATTCGATGCCGCCGATGACCAGGGCCTGCCGGAGGCTGGTGGCTCCGCCCAGGGTCAGGGCGTCTTCGTGGATCTGGAGGGCCAGTTCCCGGGTGGGGGTGACGATGAGGGCCCGGGGCGCGTCCGGCTCCAGGGGTTTGTTTTTCAGGAGCCGGTTCATAAGGGGGATGAGGAAGGCCGTGGTCTTGCCGGTGCCGGTCTGGGCCTGGCCGGCTATGTCCAGGCCCTTCATGGCCACGGGTATGGCCTGGGCCTGGATGGGCGTGCAGTATTCAAAGCCGGCCTGGTCCACCCCGGCCATTATTTCCGGGGGCAGGTCGAAATCGGTGAATTTGGTGGCGGTCAGAAAATTGGGGCGCTCGGCCCGGTGGCCGGCCTCGGGGGCCGGGTATTCCGCCGGTTCCGGAGCCCCCGGATGGCCGTCGTCTGAGTCTGGGGCCATGAAAACTCCTTAGCCGCCGCGCTTGTTTTTAGCGGCGAACTTGTTGGGCACCTTGCTCTCTCTAAGCAAGGTCAGGGCCTGGGCCAGTTGCGGATCGTATTTGAGCCTTTCTTCCAGGGGCATCTCCGACAGGGGCCGGCCCGGGTCGGGCAGGTCCCCCTCTTCGCCCGCGGCCGGCTCCCTGGTCCCGGAGAGAGGCCCCCGGTCCTCGGAGGCCGGGGCTTCGCGGGTCTCATTGGCCCCGGCCAAGTGGCGGTCCAGGTCCTTTTCCCTTAGGACGCCCTCGCCGGATTGCCGGCCGGGGGTCACTATGTCCGGGGTGATGCCGTCGGCCTGGATGGAGCGGCCGGAGGGGGTGTAGAAGCGGGCCGTGGTCAGCCTGAGCCCGGAGCCGTCCTTCATGGGTAGAATGGTCTGGACAGAGCCCTTGCCGAAGCTCTGGGCGCCCACCAGGATGGCCCGCTGGTGGTCCTGGAGGGCCCCGGCCACGATTTCGCTGGCGCTGGCCGAGCCTTCATTGATCAGCACCACCAGGGGGCAGTCCAGGGGCAGGACCATGTCCGTTTCGGACACGTGGCGGCCGTTCTGCTCCTCCAGGCGGCCCCGGGTCTCCACCACCACTTCCCGGCCCAAGAACAGGCCGCTGACCTTGATGGACTGGTCCAAAAGCCCCCCGGGGTCGTTGCGCAGGTCCAGGATCAGGCCCTTAAGGCCGGTGAAATCTTTCAAAAGAGCCTGCCGGACCGCCTCAAAGGTGTCGCCCTGGAAGCTGATTATGCGCAGATAGCCATGGCCTGGCTCCAGCATCTGGGAACGGACGGTGCGGATGGGAATGCGGTCGCGGGTCACCGGGACGGTGAGAGTGGACTTGGCCTTTTCCCGGGAAATGGTGAAGACCACCCGGGTGCCCTTGGCCCCCCGGATGAGCTTGACCGCCTCGGTCAGGGTCATGTCCTTGGTGGCCCGGCCGTCGATTTTGATGATGTGGTCCCCGGCCTGGAGTCCCGCCCGGTAGGCCGGGGTGTCCTCAATGGGCGAAACCACGGTCAGGATGCCGTCGCGCTGGGAAATTTCAATGCCCACGCCGAAGAAGCTGCCCTTGGTCTCCTGCTCGAAATCCTTCATCTCCTCGGGGGTCAGGAAGGAGGAGTGGGGGTCCAGGGAATTGAGCATGCCCCTGATGGCCCCGTAGACCAGTTCATCCCCCTTGGGCCGTTCCACGAACTTGTCGTTGATCTCGGCCATTACATTGGAGAATATCCTGAGCTTTTCGTAAAGTTCCGCTTCGTTGTCGGCCAAGGCCGGGACGGCCGCGGCGGCCACCCAGGCCAGGCTTACGGCTTGAAGCCAAACGAAATTTTTTATAAACCGCCGGACGGGCGAAGCCGTCTTAAGGGCAACAGGCATGGGTAAAACTTTCTCACCTCCCGGAAGGGCCGGGGGCCGTTTCATACCATCATAAAGTATCAAGAGCGGCAGTTGGAGCAGAGGCCCCAGATCTCGAACTTGTGACCCTCGCTCTTGAATTTTTTCTGCTCGGCGATGGCTTTTTCCAAGGCGGGCAGTTCCGGGGCGCTGAATTCAAAAATGCGGCCGCAGGCGGTGCAGCGCAGGTGGCTGTGGTGTTCCCGGCCGTAGGCCCGCTCATAGTGCATGTGGCCGTTTTCCAGATAGACGGCCGCGAGTATTCCTGATTCGATAAGCAGGGGTATGGTGCGGTAGATGGAGGCCTTGGAAATGCCGCTCCGGGTTTTGAGGTCCAGAAAGAGTTCATCCACGTCGAAATGGCCCCGGTTCAGAAGCACCGCTTCGGCCAGGGTCACCCGCTCCCGGGTGACCCGGTGCCCTTTGGCCTTGAGAAAGTCCCGGAAGGATTCCAGCTCCATTCTCAGGTCGGGGCTGGTTTTCTGGAAATTGAACGCGGGTGTCTTGGCCGCCATGCTCCGTCCTGGTCCTGCCCCTGCCTGGGGCCGGACCAAACCGGCCCGGCCTTAACTTATTATAATAACATAATCCCCGAGCCCAAGACAAGACCCGGCCGGGGTTCCCCAAGCCTTGACTTTAAAATTGACCGGGGCTATACTTGACTAAAATTTCAGTGAAGGGGGCGGCTCATGGCCGCGATTGAAGAACAAACCTCCCGACGCCGGTTTATGACCAGGGGGCTGGCCGCCCTGGCCGCCCTGTTCGGGCTGGGTCTGGGCCTCCCCTTGGCGGGCTTTTCCCTTTCCCCGCTCAGGAAGCGGGAAAAACGCGGCGGCTGGACCAGCTTGATAAAACTTTCGGAACTTCAGGACAGCCGCCCCACCAAGGTGACCTACCAATATGACCGCCAGGACGGCTGGACCACCGTGGCGACGAAAAAAATGGCCTACGTCGTGCAGAACGGCGACGGCACTCTCACCGTCCTGTCCAACCGCTGCACTCACCTGGGCTGCGGTGTGGATTGGGACGCCCGGGCCGGCCAATTCCGGTGCCCCTGCCACGGCGGCGTCTTCGATTTGGAGGGCCGGGTCGTGGAAGGGCCGCCGCCCAGCCCGTTGCCGAAGCTGGCCTTAAAGGTCGAAGACGGGACCATTTTTATCCAAGAGGCGTAACCGTGGGCAAAATATACCAGTTCATCGACCAACGGCTCAATCTCACGCCCCTCTGGAAAGAAATCGCGGATCACCCGGTTCCGGACCACGCCAACCCGCTGAAAGCCCCCTCGGCCTTTATCTACTGTTTCGGCGGGATCAGCTTTTTTATAATCCTATTGCAGGTTCTGACCGGCATGTTCCTGATGCTCTATTACAGCCCCTCCCCGGAGCACGCCTACGCCAGCGTCAGTTATATCAAAAACGAAGTGCTTTTCGGCGGTTTTGTGCAAAACCTCCACCGGGTGGGCGCCAGCGCGGCCATTTTCATGGTGTTTATGCACATGATGCGCGTCTTCTTCACCAAGGCCTATAAAAACCCCCGCGAACTCAACTGGATCGTCGGGGTGTTTCTCCTGTTCATTACCGCGGGCTTCGGCTTTACCGGCTATCTCTTGCCCTGGGATCAGAAAGCCTATTGGGCCACCGCCGTGGGCCTGAACATGGTGGAAACCGTCCCCCTGGCCGGCGACTTTCTGGCCGCGGCCCTCCGGGGCGGCGGCGAGGTGGGCACCCTGACCCTGGGCCGTTTTTTTATGATCCATGTCATGTTGCTGCCGGCCTTGATGGCCGTTTTCCTGGTCGCCCATTTTCTCATGGTGCGGCGCCAGGGCATTTCCGGCCCTCTTTGAGAAAGTTAAAGACGGACGTATGACCCAAGCTTATTCCTCCGCCGAGCCGGGCCGAGCCCCTTACTATCCGAACCATCTGTTCGTGGAAGCCATCATCGCCTTCCTGGCGCTCCTGGCCCTGGCCCTTTTGGCCCTCTTCTGGCAGACCCCGCTGGAGGAGATCGCCGATCCCAGCGATTCAGCGTATGTGCCCCGGCCGGAATGGTATTTTCTCTTTTACTTTCAGTTGCTGAAATATTTCAAGGGCGCGTTGACCGTCGTCGGCACCTTTGTCTTGCCCGCGCTGGCGGGGATTTTACTCATCCTGTGGCCGTTTTTGGACCGGGGGGAGGAAACCCGCCTCAGCCGAAGGCCCCGCTCCGCCGCCTTGGGGGGGGGCATCCTCCTGGCCATTTTCAGCCTCACCGGGCTGGCCGTGCTGGAGGACTCCGAGCTTCACATGGACCTGCCCCCCATCAGCGAATGGCAAATCGCCGAGGGGGAGGACCTTTTCAACCGGTACTGCATGCTGTGCCACGGCATGGACGGTAAGGGCGGCTTCATGGCCCCGGATCTGACCCTGGTCGGCTCGCGGGTCAACCGGGTGTATATCGAACGGGTGGTCATAGACCCGGATATCGTCAGCCAGACGACCATCATGTCGAAGATACCCTTAAGCGATGAGGAGCGGCATGCCGTATCCGCCTATCTTTCACGCAAGAAATAATCCTTATTTAAGGAGGGACATCATGAAATTTAAAGGTAACGGCTTCTGGGCCGGACTCTTGGGGGCGCTGGCCATCATGGCGATGAGCGGGAACGTCCTTTACGCTCAAGCGGCCGACAGCCTCAAGGCCCCGAAGGATGAATGGATCATCTTCGCCTCGGGCGGCATTTCAGGCACTTTGCAGGTCATCGGCCTGCCGAGCCTGCAGACCATCAAGCTGATCCCCGTCGGCGTGGATACCCACGAACCCGTGTTTTCCGGCAGCAACCTGCCGGGCACCAACGGCACCCCGGACGGCAAGTATGTCTATATCAACGACAAGGGCGACTCCGCCGTCGGCATCGTGGATATTTCCACCCAGGAACTGATCCGCAAAATCAATATCCCCGGCCCCTTCGGGCCGCACCACATCGCCCTGACTCCGGACGGCAAGACCCTCTTCGCCACGGGCGAATTGTCCGGGCAGATGGCCAAGATCGACATAGCCAGCGGCAAGGTCGAAATAATCGACGTCTCCGACGGGCAGGAATCGGCCCCGGACTACCTCCTGGTCACCCATGACGGCAAATACTGCCTGGCCACGGACTATTACCGGTCGGGCGTGCACGTCATTGAAACGGATACCTTTAAAAGGGTCAAGTTCATCCCCGCCGGTAAAAATCCCCACGGCATCGACCTGACCATTGACGGGAAATACGCCCTGGTGGCCGGCAAGCTTTCCGGCAATATCCCGGTGATCGACATCGGCAAGATGGAAGTCATAAAGGAAATAGATCTGACCCCCGAGGTTCCCGGCTTCAAAAAAAGCCCGGCCCCCGGGCCCTTGCACTCCGTGGTCACGAACGACGGCAAATGGGCCTATACGACGCTGTTCGTGGACAATGCCGTGGCCAAGATAGACCTGGCGAAAATGGAAATGGTGAAAAAGATCCCCGTCCATTATCGTCCTGGGCACTTGCAGATCACCCCCGACAACAAGTATATCGCCGTGTTCAACAAGTATTCCACCGGGCTTTTCGCGGGCGCCATTTCCAACCAGGACCCCACCAATGTGGAATTGATCGATCTGGCCAAGGAGGAAGTGGTGGCCCGGGCGGCCACCGTGCCGGAGCCGCATAACGCCAAGATAATCAAGGCGGATGCCGTGCTCGGTTATTTGAATACCGCTCTGCCCGAGGAAGGCCATGCCACCCTCTGGCCTCCGCACCGCGACCCCAATGTCGTGGCCAGGCTGGTCCCCGAGGACACGGGCGATCCGGGCATCAAGAGGCTCCCGGACGGCGTGGTGGAAATCCGCCTTCAGGAATTCAGCTACGGCTTCAAGCCGGATACGATCACGGTGAAAAAAGGCGAGAAGCTGCGTTTCATCCTCACCAACATCGATAAGGCCACGGGCCTGACCAACGACCCGGCCCCGGTGCATGGCTTCATCATCAACGAATATGGCCTCCAAACCAACTGGGGCGTGCCTCAGGGCAAATCGACCGTGTTTGAATTCATCGCCGACAAGGTCGGTAAGTTCGCCATGTTCTGCTCTTATTTCTGCGGTCCGCTGCATCTGGAAATGCGCGGCTGGTTTATTGTCGAGGAATCATAATTCCGGGCCCGGCCGGGAGCGCCCCAGGGCTCCCGGCCGCCGGAATACGGGGGCCGCGTGGGTAGTGAACAAAAAAGCCGCCTGAAGCGATGGCCGGACTTCGGCGGCTTGACTCTGCTTGTTTTTTTACTGCAAGCCATTTCGGGTTTCTATCTGGCCGTATTTTACCAGCCTACTCCGGCTGAAGCCTTCATTAGCATAGCCTTCATCGAAAACGAAGTCCGGGGGGGCGGCTTTTTCCTGGCGTTGCACCGCTGGGGGGCGCTGGCCTCGGTGCTTTTGCTCATACTCCACGCCCTGAATATGACCTGGAGCGGCGCTTACCGGAAACCGCGGAGGGGGAGATGGTTTTCCGGCCTCTTGCTTTTGCCGCTCACCGCCGCGTTCGTGGTCACCGGCTATCTTCTGCCCTGGAATTTCCGGGCCTACTGGACGACCTTGACCATGGGCAACTGGCTCGACCGCCTGCCGCTGTTTTCCGGCGCGCTGGACTTCTGGCTGCTGTCGGCCAATCCGCCCGGCAATGCGGTGCCTGTGGCCCGCTGGTTCGTTCTGCACGCCGCCCTCCTGCCTCTTTTGACCGGAGCGATTCTGGCCTTTCATTTCCTGTCCCTGGGCCGCCCCTTAAGGATCGGAACGGCCAAAGGCCGCCTGCCCGCCGCCGGCCTGACGCTCCTTTTGGGCTTGCTTGCGGCCTTCGGCATTCAGAAGCAAATCTTTGCCGATCCCGTCACCACCTCGCCGTTTCCCCAGCCGGAGTGGCTGTTCTACATGTATTTCCAGGTGACCCGCTATTTTCAGAATAACCTGGAAATGCTCGGCGTCTTCTGGCTTCCCCTGGCTGTTACCCTGTGCCTTTTTCTCCTGCCTTTTATAGACCTGGATCGCGGGGGCTGGCGCACCTGGCTTAAACGGTCCATCATCGTCTCCGGCGTTTCCCTCGCCCTGACCCTGGCGGTGTTTACGCACCATACGGGAACCACAACGCCGGTCTCAAGCTGCCAGGCCTGCCACAAGGAAGGTTTCGGCAAGTCTTTCTCCCGCCCGCCTGAGACAGTGAAAGATTTTTCCCGGCGCTACGACAACAAATGGCTGGCCCTCCATTACCGGTATCCCCAGTATTTCTGGATGATGGATGCCGATGTGCCGGCCTGGTAAAGAAAATATGGAGCCATGCGGCGAATCGTCTACCTGTTCCGGCAGAACCTGAAACGTAAACGCTTCAAGACGGGGGTGATGATCGGGGGCCTGCTTCTGGCCTGCGCCGCGCTCTTTGCGGCCATAGTGCTTTCCCGGGGAATCCATTATACCTTGCAGACAACCTCGGATCGTCTGGGCGCCGATCTGGTGGCCGTGCCGGCCGAGGCCCGGGACGAAGCCGAGGCCGCCCTGGTCTCCGGCGTTCCCACCGTCTTTTATATGCCGGCCGCCCTGGAGGAAAGGGTGGGGGCGGCGCCCGGAGTGAAGGAGACCAGCGCCCAGCTTTTTATGCGTAGCCTGAGCGCGCCCTGCTGCGATTCGGAGATTTCCCTGGTCGGCTTCGACCCCGGGCGGGATTTCACCATCGATCCCTGGGTCCTGCAAAAACTCGGCGCCCCCTTGAGGAACGACCAGATCATCGTCGGCGCCAAAGTCATCTCCGCCGTGGTCGGGACGCCCGCCAAGGCCATCGGCCAGCGCCTGGTATTCATGGGCAAACCCTTCACCGTGGGCACGATTCTGGAACCGACCGGATTGGGCGCGGATTACACGGTCTTTCTCACCCTGGAGACGGCCTACCAGATGGCCCAGGGCTCGCCGCTCTATCCCCTGCCCATTAAAAAAGACCAGATTTCCGCCATCCTGATAAAGCTGGAAGACGGGTCGGATCAGGCCGCCGTGGCCCGGGCGATCGAACAGCTCGTCCCGGAAGTGAAGGTTTTTACGGCCGACCAGTTGATCTCCTCTTTCAGCCGGCAATTAGGCGGCCTTTTAACCTCGCTTTTCGCGGCCGGCGGCCTTTTCTGCGGATTGGCGGTCATTCTCGCCGGAAGCCTGTTTGTCCTGTCGGTGCGGCAACGGATGCGGGAAATCGGCCTTTTCCTGGCCCTGGGCGCCAGGCGGGATTTCATCTTCCGCTTGATCGCCCTGGAAGCGGTCGGCATCTCCGGGATCGGGGGCTTCCTGGGCGTTCTGGTCGGCCTGGCCGCGATCAGCTTCGGCCGGGGCCGGCTGGAGGCGATGATCGGCAATTTTTATATGTGGCCGGACCAGGCCTATTTCCTCAAAGCCGCCGGCTTGACCATTTTGGCGGCCCTCGTCACGGGCGCCCTGGGCGGCCTGTATCCAGCTTGGCGCATCAGCCGCGTCGAGCCTTATGACGCCATAAGAAAGGGAGAATAGGGCGGCCATGATCAGGGTGGAAGCGCTCAGCAAGCTCTACAAGGGCGCGCCGGTGCTGGACGGTATAGATTGGCATATTGAAAACGGCGGCTTCGTCATTCTCACCGGGCGCTCCGGCTGCGGCAAAACAACGCTACTCAGCGCCCTGGGCGGCCTGACTAGGCCGGACGAAGGACGGGTCTTTATCGACGGCGTTGATATCTGGGATATCTCCGAGCCGGAACTGGCTTGTCTGCGCAACGGCAAGCTTGGTTTCGTGTTCCAGTTTCCCAGCCTGGTATCCTCCCTGAACGTGCTGGACAATATCCTTTTGCCCGTTGCCCTCGGCGGGCGGAACCCCGACCGGGAGGACCGGGACTTCGCCGGGTCGCTCCTGGAAATGGTGGGTGTGACCGGCAAGGAAGACCAGTATCCCTCCCAGCTCTCCGGCGGGCAGCAGCGCCGGGTGAGCATTGCCAGGGCCATGATCAACCGTCCGCCTGTCCTGTTGGCGGACGAACCCACGGGAGATTTGGACGAAAGATCCGAAGACGAAATAATGCATCTGTTCCAGACGGTCAACCGGCAGGGCACGACCGTGGTCATGGTGACCCACGCCCTTAATTATGCCGGCTTCGGCACGGCCTACACTTTGAAAGACGGGCGTTTGAGACTATACGAAAAGGCCGCGCCGGAGGTGGCGGCGTGAAAGCGGCGCTGACGGTGAAAAAAAAGGCGCGGGCCCTGGTCCTGGCGCTGGTCCTGTTGGCGGCCTCTCTGGCGGGGCTCCGGTATTATTATGACCACGTCAGGCTGCCGGAAACGGGCCCCGGGCGGGTGATTGAGCGCTATTTCGAGGCCCTTAAGCTGAAAGATTATGAAAAGGCCTATGCCCTGGTGAGCCGGCGGCATTATCCCGATTCCTTCAACCAGTTCGTGGACCGGGTGAATATGTATTCGCCGGATATGAGCGTGTCCATAAATGGAGAAACCATAGAAGAAGGCGCGGCGGTCGTGGAAGTCGGCATCAGCCTGCCCCTGGCCTTCGGCCCCTATACGGCCGATACGCGCATGGCCCTGGTTCGGGTCAAACGGGAATGGAAAATCGTTCACCCCTGAGAGCCGCTTAAAATGGATAAAATCAAGCTCATCACCGTCTTGGCGGCTATATTGATTGCCGCCTCCTCCCCCGCCTCGGCCGGGGAGAACGCCTGGCATAAAATAGCCTTGGACAAGACCCATATCGTTTCCCTGGTCAGCGACCCCGCCCGGCCTTCGACCCTCTACGCCGCGACCAATCAGGGCCTTTTAAGGAGCCTTGACAGTGGCGACTCCTGGAGCGGCCTGGGCTCGGGCCTGCCCCGGGATATCCCCCCCTCCGCCATCGCCGTCAACCCGTATAACAGCAAAGAATTGTATGCCGGGTATGACGGGCTGGGCCTCTTTAAGAGTATCGACGGCGGGGAGAGCTGGCAGGCCGCCAATGAGGGCCTGCCCAATCTTTCCGTCCGCTGCCTCGCCATAAGCCCCCAGGATCCCAATCTCGTCTACCTGGGCCTTCTGGGCGGCGTGGCCATCAGCACCAGCGGCGGCAAACACTGGCACATGTCCTCGGGGTTCAAGCGTTCGGTCAATGTCGGCGCCCTGGCCATTGATCCTAAAAATCCACAAAACCTCTACGCCGGCACGGGAGGGGCCGGCGTTTTCAAAAGCGGCAACGGCGGAGTTTCCTGGAAGGATGTCAATGAGGGCTTGAGCAGTTTAAGCATCACGGCCCTCCATATTGATCCGGAAGACCCCGATATCGTGCTGGCCGGCGCCTATCATCCGGCCACCCCGACGGATATTTATGTCGGGGAAGCCAGCGGCGGCGTGTTCCTTTCCCGGGACGGGGGAGGGACTTGGCAGGGAAGCTCCCTGTTGAATATCCATATTTTCTCCCTGGCCGCGGACCCGGACCGGTCGGACGTTATTTACGCCGGGGCCTGGGGCGGCCTTTACCGCAGCTTGGATAGGGGCCTGTCCTGGACGGACATCAATGCCGGCCTGGACAACGCCTTCCCGCACACCATCCACATTCTGCCCGGCGCGCCCCCGACTTTGCTCGCCGGCACGACCTTCGGCCTAATCTCCTATACGGACGCTTACGCCTCCTCCCTGGATACGCCGGAGGATGGCGGCCTAGCTCCCTTGATCTTCTACTGCCTGGCAGGAGGCGCGGCCATGGGCGCGCTACTCGGCTTCACCTGGTTTCGACGGCGCGGAAAACGCGATACCCGGGACCATCGGCGGTCCGTCTGGTAAAAAGAGCGGATTTTATTGTGCGGCGTCTGGCCCTGAAAAACCTGAAAGGCCGAAAAGCTTACAGCGCCATTATCATTGCCGCCTGCGCCGTAGCGGCGGTTATGACTTTCTTCGTCCTGTTCCTGGCCGGCGGAGTCCGGCGGGAATTGGAAAACAACCGCCGGATGATCGGGCCGGACCTGGCCATTGTCCCGCCCGGAAGCAAGGAAAGAGGGCATATTTACTTGAGCAAGGGCCCGCCGGTCCAGGGCGTGGTCCCGGCTGAAACATTGGAACAGCTTGAGGCTTTCCCCGAGATCGAGGCCGCCGCCCCGCAGAAACGCCTGGGAAACACCGCCCCGGGGGCCGGGCACCTCATCGGCTTTGACCCGGCCGGGGACTTCGTCGTGCGGCCCTGGCTGGATGCGCGGAACGTGGAAAGGTTTGCGGGGCGGGATGAAGGCCTGGTGCTGGGCGCCCGGGCGCCCGCGGACGGGTTCCCCGCCGCGCTTCCGGCCCCGGACAGCGCGCGGTCCGCCCCGGGCGGCCGCCTCCTGGCCACGGGCACCTTCATGGATACGTCGATTTTCATCCCCCGGCCGGCCTCTGAAATCACGGCGGAGCCTTCCTGGATCCTTCTCAGGCTGCGCCCGGGAGTATCATTGGATATCGCGGCCAACAGACTGGAGGTCAATATCCCCCGGATCGAAATCTTAAGGCGCCCGGAATTGTTCAAAACCATCAACGATCAACTCTACGGGCTTATTCAGGGGGGAGGTTTGGGCGCGGCGGCGTTTCTGACGATCATCACCGCCCTGTTGGTGACCGGCGCCATGTTCGCCCTGATGGCCCACGAGCGCAAACGGGAATTCGGCCTGTTGAAAGCCCTGGGGGCCAGTAATTCCTTTGTCTTCAAGCTGGTCATGGGTGAGGCCGTTTTGCTCGGGAGCGCCGGCGCGGCGCTGGGCGCCGGCCTGGCGCTCATCGGCCTCTTCGGCGTCCAGGCCGGCCTTCTCTTCACCGAAATTCCCCTGGTCGGGCTCGTTGACGGCGCGATGGCCCGTGATATGTTCGCGGTCATGGCCCTGATCGTGGCTGTGGCCGTCCTGACCGCGCTTTATCCGGCCCTGGCCGCGCTTCGCCTGGAACCTTACGCCGCCATCCGCGGCGGCGAATAATATGGGTTAAGGATTAAGACCGGATTTCTTTGCGGCGGGCCTGGAAAAAAGAGGTGATAAGGTCCCGGCCGGCCTCGGCCATGAGGCCTCCCCGCACCTGGGGGCGGTGATTGAGACCGGCCAGAGCGGCCAGGTCCACCAGGGAGCCGGCCGCGCCCCAACGGGGCTCCGGAGCGCCGAAGATGACCCGGCCGACCCGGGCGTGGATGGCGGCCATCAGGCACATGGGGCAGGGTTCCAGGGTGGAGACCAGAACATGGCCGGTGAGGCGGTAGTTGCCGGCTTGGCGGGCGGCCTCCCGGAGAGCCAGTATCTCCGCGTGGGCCGTGGGATCAACCAGGGTCAGCACCTGGTTGCGCCCCCGCCCCACCAGGCGGCCCTCGGGGTCGGCCAGAACGGCGCCGGCCGGCACCTCGCCCTGGGCGGCGGCCAGGGCGGCCTCGCCGAGAGCCTCCTCCATGAGGGTCTCTTCCCGGGCCGTGAAGCTCTCCCCAAAAATGCTTGACTTAGAAACCATAATAAATTAAGATACTCTTTTGTGCGGGACGTGGCGCAGCCTGGTAGCGCACCTGAATGGGGTTCAGGGGGTCGCTGGTTCAAATCCAGTCGTCCCGACCACCTAAATCAATCCTAAAACTTCTTGCCTTATCTTTTCCCCGCCTTTTAAAAAGCTCATCCAAACGGACGGCGGCCATCGAGGGCCGCCGCCTCTCGCCTTAATTATATATCGCCGGGGCCGGCCCGGTCAACGCTTGGCGATGGACATTACAAATAAGGCCTTTTCTGGTATTATTGATCGTCAATCCCTTGTTTATAGGTAAGACCGGGAGGCGAGGCCATGCTCAGGACCGTAGGCGGCGCAAATGAACTGGGTCCGGGTTGAAAAATTCAAGATCCGGGGCTATGAAATAGGCCCGGACCTCCGGGTGCCGCTTCAGAACCTGTGCGGGTATATGGAGGAAGCCGCCGCGCTTCACGCGGCTGAACTGGGCTTTTCCGTGGAGGATCTGGCCCGGCGGGGCCTGGCCTGGGCCCTGGCCCGGCTGTGGATAGAGTTTGACGAATGGCCGCATTTGGGGGACGAGGCCCCGGAAGAATCCAGCTGGGTCACGGTCAAGACCTGGCCCGTGAGGGCCGAGCGCCTGCAATACCGCCGGGATTTTCTCCTGACCTGGCGGGAAAAGGTTTCGGCCAGAGCCGTGACCGACTGGGTGGTGCTTAACCTTAAGTCGCGGCGGGCCGAGCGCATGCCGGAGTTCATCACGGCCCTGACGCCTGAGAAGCCGGAATCAGTCATGAAGGTGGATCGCCCGCGTCTGCCAAGCCAGGAGAACGCGCCGGAATTGGCTTTGTTTCCGGTGCGGAAGTCCGACCTGGACCGCAACGACCATGTGAACAACGCCTGCCTGGCCGCCTGGCTGGCGGAGGCGACGCCGGAGGAGATAAGTTCCGCCAGAAGGATCAAATCATTGCATATCCTGTATAAGGCCGAGGCCCGCTATGGGGACACCGTGGCCGGGCGGGGCGAAAGCGACGCGGAAGGCGCCTTTCTGCACGGCCTCTTCCGTCTCTCCGACGGCCAGGAACTGGTCCGGGCGCGTAGCGTCTGGGCCGATTTTTGATTTTACTTTCCTCTCCGCCACTCCCAGGGAGCCACCGGGTTCCTTCCGGCCCAAAGCCCCCGCCCGGCCGCCCGGGCCTCGGCTTCAGCGGCCCTTATCTGATCGCAGACGGGCTCTGACCGGCAATAATGGGCGTAATACCAGGCGTGGCCCAGGGTCGCCAAATCCAGGTTGACCGAACGGCCCCCAAAGCTGACCAGGGCCACCATGCGGCCGTAACTGTCGGTGTCCATTTCCCGAATCGTCACTTGACGGCCCTGGAACGATCTCAGAAAAGCGGCGGCCTCGACCCCGCCGGGCTGGTTCCCCTCGGGGCAATCAACCCCGTAGAGGCGGACCTCAATGTCTTGATAATTGCCGGCCCTGACGATGAGGGAATCCCCGTCCAGAACCTTCAGGACCACAGCCGGAAATTCCCGGGTCACGGTTATGGGGCCGGTGATCAGGGTTCGAGTTTGGGTCCGGGTCTGGATCTGAGGCGGTATCTGGATTATCACCGCGGGGTTCCGGGGCTTTCTTTGGGGATGGTTTGAGGGCCGGTTGGGGGGATGGTGCTGGCCCTGGTTCGGCCAGGGCCGGCCGCCTGGCCTGTCGCCGCCCTTATCGGGGGGAGCGTCGGCTAAACGCCCGGCCTTGTCGGCGGCCAGAGCCGGGGTTCCGCCGCCGGGCGGGGACCAGGCCGGGGCGAAAAGGGTCAGCGCGAGAAACGCGATGGCGAAAAACAAGGTTTTTTTCATTTCTTTCGGCTGCCTCCCGAACTTTAGGCTAAGCCTTATTTTACCACTTCCTGAAGCTCATTGGTTATAACAATGACAAGCCCGCCATCCCCCGGGAGACAGCGGGCTTGATCAGGCTTTAAGAAGGAGGAGGCGGGCGCCTCAGACCTCGGTGACGCTCTTGCGGAGGAGGGCCTCGGCCACCACCTGGCCGCTGACATTATAGGTGCCGGCGCTTATACGGGCTTTGAGGTCGTCCACCTTGTCCTGTCGGACTTCCGGGGCCGCCTGGGCCAACTCGGTGGCCCGGGCCGCCAGACGAGCCCGCTCGGACAATTGGACCACATCCCCGCCCTTTTCCGGCTTGGCTTCGGGTTCCGGAGTGACCGGTCGGGTCGCGCCCGGTTGCTCGCCGGGTTTCTTTATTTCCTTAAAAGATCCCAAACTATTGTCAATTTTCATAATCCACCTCTACCGGAGGCCTTATCGGTCTGCGCGGGCCAACCATGGTGCGGTTGACCTGATTGATTATCATTTCTTCCAGGCGGCGCCAGAGGGCCAGGTTTTCCCTGCGGCCCACAAAGGCCTCACCGCCTTCTTCCTTATCGGCCGCCAAGTCGAAATCGAGAAAAGTTATTTCCCCGGTTTCATACCTAAGCCCCAGGGCCAAGCCCGGCCGGCTACTGGCCGCGGTCAGTTCCGCCAGGGCCACGTAGGCCGGGTTGGCCGAAGCCGACTGCCCCCGCTGGGGCTGGCTTCTGGCCCGGCCCACCATCTCGGCCAGGGCGTTGCGGGCGACCTTCTCCACCGCCGAAAAGCGGGGTGACGGCCTGGACGGGGGCAGAAAACAGACCCTTAAGGTGGCCGACCAGCCTTTTTTGAACCGGCGGCCCAGGTTCCTCATCAAACGGCCCAGCCGCCCTGGTGTGGAAACCACCCTCGCCCCCTTGTCGCGCCCGGGCGGTCAAGCTAATCTGACCGCCGTATTTAAAATCCGTATCGGCCGCGCCAAGGCCTAACTTTAACCTAAAATAACCCCCCACCTCAATTTTATTATAGAACAGCCCAGTTCCACCTGGCAAGTCTTCTCCGCCGGACCTGAAGTAAAACTTTCAGGTCCCTCGGCCGTTGCCAACAGCTCAATTAAATGCAAAAACAAGGCCAACTCCATTGCCGGGGAGACGGAGGCCGTAGTAACCCAAAAATCGTCTTGACCTTTGGAGCGGTCTCGATTACAATTAAAAGTTCCAGAAACGGGCGGAGGTTCCCATGTATGCAGTAGTCAAGACCGGCGGCCGTCAATACAAGGTGGCCCCGGGCCAGGTGGTGCGGGTCGGCAAGCTGGAAGCCGAAGTGGGC
>Ga0082212_10001669_pt1 | contig 32628 bp, 26 predicted proteins | sample TergutNt197P3_FD_71548 | JGI IMG/M metagenome (GOLD analysis project Ga0082212, IMG submission 71548) | Neocapritermes taracua P3 segment gut microbial communities from Petit-Saut dam, French Guiana - Nt197 P3 | ecosystem: Host-associated > Arthropoda: Insects > Digestive system > Gut ... | reverse complement strand
AGCGGATACCCGGGCCGTCATGTACGGAAAAGCCCTGAATGTCGTAAAATTTTCCTGTTATTTCTTTGTTATCCATATAGTGTGTCAGTGGATCCCGAGCTGGCGCTGCATGACTTCCGGGTTCATCGCGTTGTTGAGCGCGGTCTCCTGCGTGATATCGCCGTTTCTGAGGAGTTTCAGGATGTACGCGTCCATACCTATCATACCGTCCTGCGACGAGGTCTGTATCACGTTGTCTATCTGGTGCGTCTTGCCCTCGCGGATCAGGTTGCTTATGGCGTTATTTATACGCATGATCTCAAATGCGGGGATGGATTCTCCGGTCACTTTAGGCATTAGCCTCTGTGATACGACCATCCGGAGCACCATTGAAACCTGAACGCGGATCTGCTGCTGCTGCTCCGGGGGGAATATATCGATGATACGGTCGATCGTGTTGGCGGCGCCGACGGTATGTAACGTGGATATCACAAGGTGGCCTGTTTCGGCAGCCGTTATCGCTGTCCTGATAGTCTCATTGTCGCGCATCTCGCCAAGTAAAATGATATCCGGCGCCTGTCGGAGGCTTGCGCGCAGCGCGATCATGTATGAGTCGGTGTCGGTGGATATCTCGCGCTGGCTTACAAGGCTTAGATTGTCCCTGTGCAAATACTCGATAGGATCCTCCAACGTAATGATGTGCGAAGTACGCGATTTGTTTATCGCGTCGATGATACAGGCGAGAGTAGTCGATTTCCCGCCGCCGGCAGGTCCGGTGACAAGTACGAGGCCGTTTTTCTCTGTAGCGACTCTCATGACCTCGTCCGGTATCAGCATGTCATGGTGATCCGGGATGCTGAACAGTACGACGCGGATGATCGCGGCCATCGTGCTGCGCTGGCGGTATGTGTTGACCCTGAAACGCGCGAGGCCGGGAACGGTGACAGGGAAGTCGTCGTCGCCGGTTTCAAGATATTTTGTCATCGGCCTTTGCGCCATTTCATAAAGGTTGGTTATAAGTTCTTCTGTGTCTTTCGGATAGAGGTTATCGCCCTCCTGCCTGATTATCATACCGTTTTTCTTAAACGTGACATGCCGGCCGGCTCCGACAAAAATATCCGAAGCGCCGCTTTCAACAGCAAGTTTCAGCCAATCACTGATCATCATTTATTGATCCCCCTGAACTATAGTCATTAGTCGCCGTCCCCGGTTTCCCACGGGAAGAGTGACTCGCCGCCCGAATCATCGTCGATATCCATGTCGTCCCAGAACGGGGAGTCCGTGTCCCACATCGGGGCGCCCATATCCCACATCGGAGCGTCCATGTCGTCAAACCCCATGAACACGTTCAGGCTTGTGTCCATCTCCCATTCGCCGGTATCGCGCATCTTCCAACTGAGGATATCGTACGAATCATAAGACCTTGCGATACTGACAAAGAGTTCTTTATCCTCGGATAAAGGGCATGAATAATAGAAAACAGTCGCCCCCAGCGCCATGTCATAGTCGCTGCCGATATCCACGCCGAGGATGGAATCGGGCGTAATGCCCGACTCTGTCTTGAGAAGTTCATTGAGCACGCGCTCCGCGAGCGTGTCCGCTTCGTAATACCCAAGGACAAAGCGCGATTCGGATTCAACGAGGACTTTGTCGTTTCCGGCTACCACAAATGTTATAAGGGAGAAAACCGTCAGGCACAGCACCGCGAAAACAAGTATGATCGACGCGCTGCCTACGCCTACGCCGCCTTTATTCATTGCTATCCCTCCCCTTTAAACGCTTCGCGCGACGACCGTCAGGGAGACCAGCTCCCCGCCGGTTATTTTCTCGACTGACAGTTCGCCTTCAAACAGCGCGGGCCGCCCCGCAGCGTCGCCGCAGACCAGAGACATCCTGTAAGCGGCGGAGCTTTCCCCGCAAACTTTCCATTGACTGTCGTAATAAACGACTGCGGCCGGGGAGCCGTTCACATTATCCGTAACTCCGCGCATAAGTTCCGCGACCCGGTCAATATTCCCGCCGGTAGCTTTGAAACTCTCCGCGCCGCTTTCCGCCGCGAGCAGGGCGTTGCTCAAATCCCTTGAGTTGGTCGCGGTGAAATAAGAATCGGCCAGTATTCTCACACATGCGGCGGCGCAAAGGGCGAACACAGCTATCACTATAAGCTGCTCGATCAAAAACAGCGTCGATCTCGAACGGTTGTTCATTAAGCCGCACCCCCTTCGGTCAGGGTCGCGTAGGGGTTCGGAGCCCCGTGCGCGCCCCTTGGCGATATGAGCAGGCTGCTGCCGCCTGAAGTAATCCTTATAAGCCCCGGCCCAAGCTCTTCAAACTCCAGGTCGTCGATCTCGATTATCTGCGAGCCGTCTTCGAGCAGAAAATCGATGTCGGCTTCACTGAACAACTCGCGGACCCACCCGTCATAGAAGTAAACTCTGGTCGTGTATGTCACGCCGGAGAATTCTTCGTCAAAGCAAAGCGCGGGGACACCGTTGAAATCCCCGATGTGGATTTTTCCCGCGTTGTCGTTATTTTTGACCTTGGTCCAGATATATGAGAGGCCTGTGCGGTCGTCGTACCCTTCGCGCGATATATCGGTCATTTTCTTATACATTTCCGCGCTGAGCATAAGCACCAGCAACACGGATATCGCGAAAACGCAAAATATGATCAGCACGAAAATAGTGTCTATTCTGCTGTTGCCTCGGATTGATTTTATCATAGTTCTATCACCATAATATCCGGCATCAAGTTTGAACCGATGATACTGTAATGCACCACATATTTTGTCCTGTCTACATGGATACCGTAATGTTCCTCGAGGTAGGCCACGCTCTCCGGGTAACTGCCTTCCACCGCATAGCATTTCGCGACCGCGCGCCGCACGCTGTCCTCGAGTATCTTAAGGCCCTCAGCCTTACTCGACATCGCCGTCTGCCGCAGCCCGAATACTATCATCAGCATCACCGCTGCAGTGAAAATCACAGGGAGCAGGGCGGATTTGAGAAAGTCGAGCGCGCCCTTTTTATAAATGTTTTTTCTTTTCATAGCTGTTTAACCAATAGAGGTCATAATACCCATAAGAGGCAGCATGACCGAGAGCAGTATAACGCCTACGACGCCTGATGAGATGATCACCAGCGTGGGCTCGATCCTGCCGACGATGCGGTTTATGCTGTCCTGGACGTCAAGGTCGCTGCGGCGCGCTATTTCCGCCATGGCTTCGTCCGCCTTGCCGCTGCGGCTGCCGATCGACAGCATCTTTCCGTCCTGAAGGGATAGTATTTCCGAGCCGCAAAGCGCTTCGGTCAGCGTACTTCCCGAGCTCAGCAACTCCGTGCATTTCACATGTTTCCTGTCTATTGCTTTTGACCCGCCGCTGACAGCCGCCGCTATATCTATCGATTCGGCGGTGTCAAGGCCGCTGGCCATGGCGAGTCTCATGGCAAAGACGAAGCGGGAGGTCGCTATCTTCGCGAAAATACCGCGGTTGCCGAAGCTGTTCGAGAACGCGCGGGATATTCCGCTTCGAAGCGCCGGTATAGTCCACATAAGTATCGCGATGATGAATATCGCGCCGATGACCGCCGCGATAACGACGGCGGCGTCCCCGAGCCATTGCCCGAAATTCATCAGGCTTGTGGCGAGCGCAGACATTTGAGTCCCCATGCGGCTGAACACGTCGTTGAAAATCGGCAATACCTGGACTATCAGTATAAGTACGACTACGATCATCAGCACGAGCAGTATAGCCGGGTACAGCACTGAGTTTTTGATAGTCAGCGCGAGCCTGACCTGCCTGTCGTAATACTCGGAGAGCGCTTTCAATGTTTCGACGATGCGACCGGTCTTTTCTCCTATTTCCACCATGTGTACCATGTACCGCGGAAAAACAGCCGCGCTTTTCAGAGCGGCGGCAAAGGTTTCGCCCATTCCGAGCGCGTCTATCAGGCTTTGCATAACGGCTTTGCCATCTTTGCTCGCTTCATCATCCTGCATGATCTGGACGCTGTCGCTTACGGTCAGCCCGGCGTCCAGCAACATGGCAAGCTCCGCGCAGAGCATGGACAAATATGTGTTCGATAAGGCTTTATTTCTCACTTTCCCATCCCTCTCCTTGTTGAAAGTTGAATTTCAAACTTTTCGAAGTTAGTATACACATTTTATTATCTCTTTGCAAGAATTATTTTACAAAGAAATACCCGGGCTCCCGCACGTTTACGGAAGCCCGGGTGTTTAAAATCTTAGTTTGGAATCACACGATGCGGTCGTACTTACTCAGTAGAGGAACCTCGCCGTATAATGCGACCCGTCGCCGATATACTGCATGACCGAAGCGCTCTGGTTGCCGCTGGAGGCGAATGTTGGATCCATGAGCTTCCACTCTTTGCCGTCAAAGTAGATCGCGTTGTTCACCCAGCCGGTAGCCTCGGAATAAACGTTGATCCATGCGTGGTAGACGTCCCCGGCATACCCGACTACAAGCTTGGTCGGGATATCCTGGCTGCGGAGCATGGCAGCCATTACTGCCGCGTAATCGAAGCATATGCCTTTCTGGCGCGCCAGTACGGCGTCGACGTCGGGCAGATAACCGGACTGTACAGTCGCGGCTTGCTGTTTGTCATAAGTGAAGTTCTGTACGACGAAGTTATAGATAGCGGCGATCTTACCGTAGAAATCGGTCACGCCTGTAACAAGCGACGTGGCTTTCGCGACTACCTGGCTGTTCGCGTTGAAGTTTACGTATTGGTTCGGGCGGAGAAACGGGGCGAATTCGTTGGTCAGCGTCACGCTGATAGTCGCGGAATGAGACGTAGCGTACCTCGTGCCTTCTATCTGCTCGTATATGCCGATCGTATAGCTCCCGTTCCCGTCAGAGAGCGGGTATGTCTCGTAGTCGCCGTTCCCTTTGAGCGAGTATTGATACTTCACTTTGCTCGGCCCTTCGATGATCACGCGCAGCTGCTTTGTCGTAGTCGTCAGATATTTGATCATTATGTAACCGTCAGCCGCGTTGCTGTAATCGATCTCGGCTTTCTGGTTCTTGCTGACGCTGGTTCCCGGGTGAGCAGGGGCCCTGACCGTAAACATAGCGGGGGAGGACGTCAGGGGAACCATCTCCAGCGCCAGGGCGATCAGTTCGCCGTTGTCGTCTGAAACCACCGCGTCTTCCGGGTTGTGGATGTCCACTGTCTCGTTTTTGGCGCACCCGGCGCATGTCCCGACCATTAGTATGATCGCAACAGCCAGTGCAATCAGTCTCATTTCCTTTTTCATAGCGCACCTCCTGTAGGCGGGAGTCGGTTCTTACGCCGACCTGTAGTGTATATTACCATATTTTATTTTGGATAGCAATAATAATTAGATGAAGTTTTACACATTTTATGTTGAAAAGTTGCAAGTCAGAGGGGTATCCGGCAGAATGATTTTTATAAGAGTATCTATGTGGCGGAGCGGTGGCGACAGTAAATATAACATTAAAAGGCTCTTAAAGCTTTAAAAAAGCATTCTGCCGGGTACCCCTCTGACTTGTAATGTTGAAAAGACGCTATAAGTCTTCATAACTATTATACTGATTGTTGTTACAAATGCGTCACATAACTCCTATCTCCCGGAAATTATCTGAAATTGCGGCTGTTCAAGCGGTATACGTATAATTCAATGGATTTTCGTATTACAAGAGTCACTATAACAGAGATGCGTCACGCTATTGTCACAAAAAGCGGGAAAGTAGAAGAAAAGTTTTAATTAAAGTGACATTACGGCGTGCTGCCGATAACCATATATAAAGAGGGCCGCCCGGTCACCCGAGAGCGATCATCCGTTCCAGACTGTTTCGCGCGGGGATTATATCATCGACCCCGACAAGAACTTCATACTCGTTCCGCTCGAGTGAAATGAGGATGTCGGACAGTTCGATCTTTTTCATATCAGCGCATTCGAAGCCGCCCATCAGCGGGTAAAAGCGCTTTTCCGGCGCAAGGGCCGACAGGCGGGCTGCGACTTCTGATTCGGTCCCTATAATGAATTCCCGGGAGGATGAGGTAAACGCTTCCTTAATTATTCCAGCCGTGCTGCCTATGTAATCGGCGCTGCTCAAAACCTCCGCGCGGCATTCGGGGTGAACGAGAAGCGCGGCTTCGGGATGCGCCCGCTTTGCGGCGAGGACGTCGTTTTCAGTGACGCTGTCATGTATCGGGCAGCATCCGTCAAACAGGATGATTTCTTTTTCAGGCACTTTAGACGCAACATAAGCGCCAAGGTTCCGGTCCGGGACGAAAATAATTTGCTGCTCCTGCAGCGACGATACTATTTTCTCCGCCGACGAAGATGTGCAGCAGACGTCGCAGGCAGCTTTTACGGCGGCGGACGAGTTTACATAACATACGACGGCGGCGCCGGGGTATCGTTCGCGCAGCCGCATGACGTCGCCGGGCGCGATCATATCAGCCATAGGGCAGCCTGCGCCGGGAACCGGCAGCAACACGGTTTTACCTGGGTTGAGTATCTTCGCGGTCTCCGCCATGAAACGCACGCCGCAGATCACCAGCGTTTCTTCTTCAGCTTGACGGGCGCGTTGAGCCATCTCAAAAGAGTCGCAAACATGGTCGGCGACCTCCTGTATTTCCCGCGCCTGATAATAATGCGCAAGTATCAGCGCGTTCTTCTCATTTTTCAGCGCCAGTATCTTTTGCTGGAGTTCTTTCATATTACTCACTCACATTCCGTATTTTCCGGAGGCGCCCTGAGCAGTTCCTAAACGTCTACACTATCGTCCCGCCGCCGATAACGACGTCGCCGTCGTATATAACGGCGGACTGGCCTTTAGTTATCGCCCTTTGCGGTTCGTCGAATTCGATAATTATACTGTCGTCGCCTGTTTGCTCGACATAAGCCGGCTGCTCGGGCTGCTTGTACCTGATTTTTACGCGCGCCCTGAACGGCGAGCCCAGCCTGTCGACAGGTATCAGGTTGATATCCTGTATCCTTAGTGTTTTGGAGTACAGCAGATCATTAGCGCCGACCACGACGGTATCGTCGTCAGGCCTTAACTCAAGCACATACGCCGGATACGGCATTGCCAGCCCCAGGCCCTTGCGCTGCCCGATCGTATAATGTATGACTCCCTTGTTTTCCCCAAGGTCTTTGCCTTCCGGGTCGATGAAGCGGCCTTTGCGCGGAGGACCGCCCGCGTGATCTTCAATGAATTTTGCGTATTCGCCATCAGGCAAAAAGCATATGTCCTGACTTTCGCGCTTACCGGCGTTTGCGAGTCCGGTTTCGTATGCCAGATCGCGGACCTGCGTTTTCGACAGCCCGCCAAGCGGGAACATAACGCGGGCAAGCTGGTCTTGCGTCAGGCTGTAGAGTACATAGCTCTGGTCTTTTGATGCGTCGGCGCCTTTTTTCAGAAGAAAGCGGCCGCTCGCGCTTTGTGTGGTTTGCGCGTAGTGGCCTGTTACGACAAAATCTTTTCCCAGTTCTCGCATTTTTTCCATGAAGCAGCCAAACTTGATGTGCTTATTGCAGTCTACACAAGGGTTTGGCGTCCTGCCTTCGCGGTAGGCGCCGACGAACCGGTCGACGACGCGCGTATTGAAAGCGTCGGTAAAATCGAAGATATGAAACGGTATTCCAAGCTTGTCGGCGGCGCTGCGAGCGTCCTCTGCGCCGTCGCTGCCGTATGCGTGCAGCTTCATTGTGGCGCCGGCGCAGTCGACTCCGCTTCGCTGCGTGAGCATTGCGGCGACCGCGCTGTCGACGCCGCCGCTCATCGCAGCAAGCGCGCTTTTTGGAGTATTATTAGTTTGTACACTCATATTATCCATGGTATAATTTTCTGAAGTGATTGTCCGGGGGCCTCCCTGACAGCCTGCAAGACTTTTACAAAACCTTTAAAATCGCGCGAGAGGTTTTTTTCAGAGTTTGTATAAAATATTCAGCATCTTCCTTTGTGCTGTAACGGGAAAAACTTATGCGTAAAGCGCCGTCGATCACGTCGTTTTTCAGGCGCATAGCTTCGAGGACCCTGCTGCGCGCGCCTTTTTTACATGCCGCGCTTTTAGATACGTATATTCCTTCGCTCTCAAGGCAGGTCATCAAAACCTCGCTTTTATAACCGGGTAGGGATATACTGAGTATGTAAGGCGAGTCCCCGGCTCCGATAGTCAAAGATTCCGGGATTTCCTCAGTCAGCCGGGTTGCTGTGTATTCACGAATGCTGCGCGCGCGCGCCGAGGTTTCTTTGAGTTCACGCATGCCGAGCACCGCGGCCGCGCCAAAACCCGCGATCGCGGGCAGGGCTTCCGTTCCGGCGCGTTTTCCGTTTTCCTGTCCGCCGCCCAGGATCAGTGGTTGAAGTTTTAAACCGCTCCTGATATAAAGAGCGCCGATACCTTTCGGACCGTGTATTTTATGGGCGCTGACCGTTACGAGATCGGCTCCGGTCTCTTTTACAGTAAACGGGATTTTGCATAATCCCTGCACAGCGTCTGTATGGAGGATAGTTCCCGACCCACGCCGCTTGATCTCCTTTGCGTATTCCGCTACAGGGTTTACGGCGCCGGTTTCATTATTGACGAGCATTACAGACGCGAACACTGTGTCGGCGCGCAGGGCGGCGGCAAACTCATCGACAGGTATCCGGCCATCGCTGTCCGGCGCGAGGTATGTGACGTCCCAGCCGGCAGTTTCAAGTTTTTGTAGAGAACGGATCACGGCGTCATGCTCGATCACAGAGCTTATTATATGCTTGCCCTTGCGCGCGAGCATTTCGGCGGAGCCGAACACAGCCCAGTTATCCGCTTCCGTGCCGCCTGATGTGAAGTATACTTCGTCGGGACGGGCGCCGAGCGCGTCGGCTACGTTTGCCCGGGCGTCCGCAAGCAGCGCGGCTGCCGAACGGCCCAGTGTATGAGACGACGAGGGGTTACCGTATTCCTCGCGCATTGCGCGGAGAACTGCGTCGGAGGCTTCATCGCGGACCCGCGTCGTCGCCGCGTTGTCAAAATAAATATCCATGCTGATGATATTACAATAATAAATGAGGAATTTCAAGGAGAATCTGATGAGGTTTTTTGCGGCGACGCTGGGATGCAAGGTCAACCAATACGAGACTCAGATGATTGCGGACACTCTGGTATCACGCGGGCACGAGCGATCGGGAAAGGCGGAAGACTGTGATGTGTGCATTATCAACACTTGCGCCGTGACTGCCGAGAGCGCCAGGAAGTCGCGTCAGGCTGTACGCCGGTTGAAAAAAGCCGCGCCGGGCGCGCTGACAGCGGTTTGCGGCTGCCTTTCGCAGTTGGAGCATTCGGCGCCGGCCGCGCTGGGCGCGGACATAACGGGGGGCAGCGGCGGCAGATATGAGTTCGCGCTGGAAGTTGAGAAATGCTTTTATGAGACATCAGCTAATAAGAGCATGACCGCCGAAAGGCAGGCAAAAATCCTCGTTGACGACCCTGCGATAAGAGATGTTTTTGAGGAACTGCCGCCCTTTGTGTTGGCTGATATATCGCCTGATGCACCGCCTGATTCGCCGCCGCCTTTTGTGTTGGCTGATATGCCGCATAATGAGCCGCTGCCCGCGGAAGCGCAGCCGCGAGCTGTGACGGCGGGCAGGACGCGGGCGTTGCTGAAAATACAGGATGGCTGCGATAATTACTGCGCATACTGCGTGATACCGTATGCGCGCGGGCGCGCCCGCTCCCTGCCGCTTGCGCGCGCTGCGGATCAGGCGCGGAGACTTGAAGGGCAGGGGTTTCGCGAGATAGTCGTCACCGGCATTGAAATATCGTCCTACGGCGGCGACCTTGATGATAAACCGACGCTGACAAGCGTTTTGCGTGAGATCAGCGCCGCGGCGCCGCATGCCCGCCTGCGCCTGGGTTCGCTCGATCCACGCATTGTTACCGAAGAGTTTTGCCGCGAACTGAGCGGGATCGGCCGGATTTGCGATCATTTTCATCTGTCGCTGCAAAGCGGATGCGATGAAACTCTGCGCCGTATGGGGCGCAGTTATGATACCGGTTTGGTACGGGACGCGGTATCGGCGCTGCGGAACTATTACCCGGACTGCGGGCTAACAGCAGACCTTATTGTGGGTTTCCCCGGGGAGACAGAAGACGAGTTCGACAGTACGATCAGGTTTATCAAATCAGTAGCATTCTCGGATATGCATATTTTTCCATTCTCGGCGCGCCCCGGAACACGCGCCGCCGCCTTGCCGCACCAGTTGGAGAAAAGTATAAAGAGCGAGCGGGCTCGCGCTGCCGCTGCAGTCGCTGCAGGGATGGCTCATGAGTTCATATCCGGCTTGACAGGGAAAACGGTCGAGGTTCTTTTCGAGCGCAAACGGGACGGGTTCTGGACAGGGCATTCGGGCAATTACGTCGAAGTGACGGCGGAGAGCGGCGGCGCCCGAAACGCGCTGCGCAAGGTTTTAGTAACCGGCGCCGACGGCGGGCGTGTTCTGGGAAAAATAATTTGTGAACAAGATACTCTTGTGATATAGTAGACGGCAGATGCATAAATATGTAATTTAGATAATGGCAGGTGGATAAGAAAATGGGATGTGAAGAAATATGTACCGGGGAGACGCGGTACGATTACGGAGAACTGGACAAAGCGCTTGCCGCGTATGGGAGCGTAGAAGGCAGCTTGATCACAATACTGCAAAAAGCGCAGGAGATATACGGGTTTCTGCCGCGCGAAGTCATCGAATACATCGCGCGCGCTTTGAAACTGAAAACGGCAAAAGTTTATGGAGTAGCGACGTTTTACACGCAGTTCAGGTTCGAACCGATAGGCAAGTACCTCATATTGCTCTGCATGGGTACTGCGTGCCATGTCAACGGGGCGAAAGTCATAGAAGAGACGATCGCTGACGAACTCGGCATATCGGACGGCGAGACGACGGGAGACGGGCTGTTTACGCTCAACATCGTCGCGTGCCTTGGATGCTGCAGCCTTTCCCCGGTCATGATGATCAACGGGGAGACGTTCGGGCAGCTGACGCGCAGTAAAGTCGGGGGCATACTGAGCGAGATGCGCGCGCGGGCGACCGATACAGCCAGCTCATTACAAGCCGGGGAGGTGGAGCAATGAGGATTCTTGTCGGACAGGGAAGCTGCGGCATCGCGGCGGGCGCGAACAAGGTATACGCCGCGCTGGAAACGGCGCTGGGGGATAACGGGATCACTACGAAACCTGTGAGTACCGGTTGTATCGGCGCTTGCTACCTGGAACCAATAATCGAAGTGACGGACGACTCGGGCGAAAAATATACATATGTTAGGGTCACCCCCGAATCAGCGGCGGAAATCGTCGAAAAGCATATAAAAGGCGGAACTCCGATACCGGAAATGATGATGCCTGACGAAGACCGCAAGGTGGTCGGGCGTCAGACAAAGATAGCGCTGCGCAGGTGCGGGGTCATCAACCCCGAGGATATCGGGGAGTATGTCGCCGACGGCGGGTATAAAGCGGCCAAAGATTCGGTGACGAAGTTCGGCGCCGCAAAAGTTATAGATATCATCAAAGAATCCGGATTACGCGGGCGAGGCGGCGCGGGGTTCCCGACATGGTTCAAGTGGGACGCGGCGGCGAACGCGCCGGGCGGCGTCAAATATATGGTGTGCAACGCGGACGAGGGCGACCCCGGCGCGTTCATGGACCGCTCGATACTCGAGGGCGACCCGCATTCGGTGCTTGAGGGGATATTGATCGGCGGATATGCCATAGGGGCCACAGAGGGGATCATCTACGTCCGCGCCGAATACCCGCTCGCGATAACACGCCTGAACATAGCGATAGGGCAGGCCAGAGAAGCGGGGTACCTCGGAAAGAACCTTTTCGGGACGGATTTCTGTTTCGATATCAGGATCAAGGCGGGCGCCGGCGCGTTCGTGTGCGGTGAGGAAACAGCCCTGATAGAGTCCCTTGAAGGTTCGAGGGGGATGCCGAGGCTCAAGCCCCCTTATCCGGCGACGCGCGGGTATTGGAAAAAGCCGACAAACATTAATAACGTCGAAACGCTCGCGAACGTACCCTGGATCATTTCAAACGGCGGCGAGGCTTTCGCGGCTATGGGTACTGAGCAGTCAAGCGGCACAAAAGTGTTCGCGCTGACGGGCAAAATCAAAAAAGGCGGGCTTGTAGAGATACCTATGGGACTGACGCTCCGCGAGCTCATATTCGATATAGGCGGAGGCATCAAGGACGGGCGGGAGTTCAAAGCCGTCCAGATAGGCGGACCGTCCGGCGGCTGCGTGCCGGCGTCGCTCATCGATACGCCGGTCACATATCAGGACATCCCCGCCACAGGCGCCATCGTCGGGTCAGGCGGGATGGTCGTTATGGACGATACTACGTGCATGGTAGATATAGCGCGGTTTTTCCTCGATTTCACAACAAAAGAATCATGCGGAAAGTGCAATTTCTGCCGTATCGGAACCAAGCGCATGGTTGAGATACTCAACAGGATCGTGGCAGGCGAAGGCCGCGACGGCGATATCGAGCTGCTCGTGGAACTGTCGGAAAGGGTCAAGGAAGGCTCGATGTGCGCGCTCGGCCAAACGGCGCCAAACCCGGTCCTGACGACGCTGAAGTACTTCAGGAACGAGTACGAGGATCATATATACAATAAGAAATGTACGGCGAAGAGCTGCCGCCCGCTGCTTACATACGCGATAGACGCGGACAAATGCAAGTACTGTTCGCTGTGTAAGAAGAACTGCCCGGCCGGCGCGATAACCGGCGAGGTCAAGGCGCTGCACATAATAGACAGCGAAAAATGCGTCAAGTGCGGCAAGTGCGTATCCGCGTGTAAGTTCGGCGCGGTAACGTTCGAGTAAGAGGGAGGTGAATGCCGGACTTATGTCCGGCCTGAAATATGGAAAAACTGAAATTAAAAATCAACGGCCTGGATATCGAAGGGGCAAAAGGCGCGACTATCCTCGAAACAGCCTTGGAAAACGGTATCCAAATCCCCACATTTTGCTATGACAACCGCCTGGATATCTATGGAGCCTGCGGTATTTGCGTCGTCGAAGCGGAAGGGAAGCCTGGGCTTCTGCGTTCCTGCGCGACAGAGATAGCCGAAGGAATGGTTATTCGGACGGATACGCCCAGGACCCGCGAATCGCGCAAAGCCAACCTCGAACTGCTGCTGTCGCAGCACAGGGGGGACTGCCGCGCTCCATGCAGCCTTGCGTGCCCCGCGCAAACCGATTGCCAGGGGTATGTCGGGCTCATTGCCAACGGGAAGTACGAAGAAGCGCTGAGGCTCGTAAAAGATAAAGTGCCGCTTGCGGCGTCGATAGGCCGCGTCTGCCCGCACCCGTGCGAGGAAGCATGCCGGCGGAATCTGGTTGACGAGCCGGTTTCGATACTGAACCTCAAGCGATTTGCCGCAGACGTCGATCTTGCCAAACCGGAGCCTTACTTACCGGAGAAAGACCCGCCCACCGGGAAAAGAGTCGCGGTCATCGGAGGCGGCCCGGGCGGCTTATCAAGCGCGTATTATCTCGCAAAGATGGGGCACAGCGTCACGGTATATGACGCGATGCCGAAAATGGGCGGGATGCTGCGCTACGGCATACCGGAATACCGGCTGCCAAAGGTCGTCGTCGACAAAGAAGCCGCGTTGATCGGGAAAATGGGCGTTGCTTTCAAGAACAACGTCAGGATCGGGAAAGACGACTCGCTTGAAAACATAAAGAAAAGCCATGACGCCGTGGTCATCGCGATCGGCGCGTGGGAGAGCACTCCCATGCGCGTACCCGGGACAGAGCTGGACGGCGTCTACGGCGGGATAGAATTCCTGCGTAAGGCTTTCGCAAATGAACCTGTCAGTATGGGTAAAAACGTCGCCATCGTGGGCGGCGGGAACACCGCTATGGACGCCTGCCGCACGGCGGTGCGCCTCGGAGCGGAAAAGGTATATATCATTTACAGGCGGACAAGGGCGGAAATGCCCGCCGAAGATATAGAGATCGTCGAGGCGGAGGAAGAAGGGGTAGAATTCAAATATCTCGTAAATCCGATCGAGGTCATAGGCGAAAACGGCAAGGTCACAAAACTGCGCTTGCAGAAGATGCGGCTTGGAGAGCCGGATGAGTCAGGCAGGAGAAGACCCGTGGCGGTCGAAGGCGATGAGGAAACCTTGGATATCGATACCGTTATCGCAGCGCTCGGACAGGGGATCGCGCCCGCAGGATTTGACGGATTAGACCTCACGCGCTGGAACACGATAGTCGCCGACGACAATCTGTTTACGACGAATGAAAAAGGCGTATTCGCAGTCGGCGACTGCATAAATGACGGCGCGTCGATAGCCATTGAGTCGGTAGGCCACGCGAAAAAAGCGGCGGAGGCTGTCCATAGATACCTGGCAGACGCTGAAAAATTCCTCAAAGAAGCGGAGATCAGCCGCCCGGCGCCGTACAGGGTCGTCCGCGACGACCTTACGGAAGACGACTTCACGAACCGTAAGAAGGAGCCGCGCGCCCGCGCGCATCATATGGCTCCGGGCGAGAGGTCCGATAACTTCTTTGAAATGCAAAATACGCTGGACGAAGCTTCGGCCGTCGGGGAAGCGGGCCGGTGCCTCGAGTGCGGATGCCATGATTATTTCGAGTGCAAGCTGATCGCGCAGGCTGACGCGCATGACGTGCAGCCTGATAGATTCAGGGAAAGCGTACTGGATATAGAATTCGATGACGACCACCCGTTTATAGTGCGCGATCCAAACAAATGCATATTGTGCGGTCTATGCGCGCGCGCATGCGAGGAGCTTATCGGAGCCGCCGCCATCGGGTTTACCGACCGCGGTTTTGATACTGTCGTGAAGCCTGCTTTCGAAGACGCGCTGATCGATACTCCATGCGTCGCGTGCGGGCAGTGCGTATCCGTCTGTCCGACCGGCGCTTTGCAGGAGAGGATCACTTTCAAAAAACCGATACCGCTTAAAACTGAAAAAACGGGATCGATATGCGGTATGTGCGGCGTTGGATGCCCGGTAAGTATTGAATCGTACGGGAGTTTGCTCGTCAAGGCCGCGCCTGTAACAGACTGCGGTATCAGCGATGGAGTCTTGTGCGCGCGGGGGCGGTTCGGAATCAATTATGTCCAAAAGGATGGCAGGATAACCGGCCCTCTGGTCAGAAAGGACGGCGGGTTGGAGCCCGCGAGCTGGCGGGACGCGTTCAACTACACCGCAAAGAAGATGCAGGGACTCAAAATACGGGGCGGAAAAACAGCGGTATCCGTAGGCCATGTTTACAGCGTAGAGGACGCGGGGGCGATACTCAACCTCGCAAAACTGCTTGGTTCCGATGTTTTCAGCTTTTCAAGCCGGGAAAACGGCCTGGCCGGCGTGCTCGGCTTCGACAGGTCGCCAAACGCGCTGGAGGAAGTCCTTGACTGCGGCGGGGTATTCGTTTTTGGCTCTTCAATGATGCGCAACCCGGTGATCGTGTCGAAACTGCGCCGCGCGGCGAGGAACGGGACGCCCGTGACCGTCGTTTGCGGCGACGACAATGACGGCGCAGAGTTCAACCTGCCGTGCGAAGTCATTAAAATCAAAAACACTACCGCGTTTATAAAGCAGGCGATCAAAGCGCTCATAGATTCGGGCTGCGCAGGCATGGGAGTTGGCATTTCCAATGAAGCCGGAGGCTATGATGAACTTAAAGAATCTTTATCTGGAATCACAGCCGGTGAAAGCGCAAAAGCGTTTGCCTGGAGTTACAAGAGCGCGGGTAACGCGATGATCCTGTTCGCGCTTGAAGAACTGAGCGCCGCGGCGGCGGCGGAACTAGCCAACATGGCTGTGGTATCCGGGCATATCGGCGGCCGCGGCAACGGCATATATATGCTGCGCCAAATGCCGGGGTCGCAGGCGCTGACCGACTATGGAGCGACCGCGGCGGCGGGAACTGCCGGAGGCGCAGGCGGGCTTATGATTTTCGGCGAGGACCCTTACTGCGGAGAGGATCCTTACTCCGGAGCGGCGCCGGCAAACCCCGGCGGAACGAGCCGGGCCCGCCCGGATGATCTGGAGTTCCTTATGGTACAGGATACCCATATGACGGAAACCGCCGCAAAGGCAGACGTCGTGTTCCCGCTGGCAGCATGGCCGGAAGTAACCGGTACGTTTGTAAATTCGGATGGGTTGGTTATTAGGTCGGTCAGGGCAGTGCCGCCGCCGTTTGAATACAGTACCTCCGAAACCGCGCAAGGGATCGCTGAAATACTCGAAGGCTCGGCGCCGGAGGGCAAAACAGAGGATCTTTACCCGGACGCCAAACCCGGCGAGCGATGCCAGGCGCCGCTCCGGGGCGCGCAGTGTTCCGGAGACCCGAATGGGAAAGCCGTGCTGCGGGTTGTCGGGGAATCGCCTGTGTTTGAGCCGCTGGCGCAGGTCAACGCCCTGCGAAACATGATAGACGCCGCCCTCCCGGACAGGAAATGAAATGAGATTACTGTACAGTTACTGTCCGTTTATCGGCAGTAAAACTATGCAATTTCGTCAATTGACATCAGCGGTACCGGAGTCTATAATGTGCAATTAATTGGCGTTTAAAGATAAAAAAGGATGGTCAAACAGATGTTCACGGACAGGATCTATAATTTTTCTTCGGGGCCGTCGATGCTTCCGGCCCAGGCTCTTGAGCAGGCGGCGGCTGAAATGTTGAACTACCGGGGTTCCGGTATGTCGGTCATGGAAATGAGTCACAGAAGCAAAGCGTATCTGTCGGTTTTCGACGAGGTGAAAGCCGATTTGAAGCGAATGCTCAGTATACCGGACACGCACGAGATACTCTTTATGCAAGGGGGGGCGACGCTTCAGTTTTCAGCCGTGCCGCTGAACCTCATAGGCAGGACAGGGAAGGCTGACTACGCTGTAACAGGCAATTTTTCGAATCTCGCCATGAAAGAAGCAAAGAAGTACGGCGCCGTCAACATCGCGTGCTCGTCGGAGGACAGGAATCATACATATATCCCGGCGCAGGCTGATATCAGCGTTTCCGGCGATGCGTCATATTTTTACTATTGCTCGAACAACACGATATACGGGACTGAATGGAAGTATGTCCCGGAGACGGGCGGCGTTCCGCTTGTATGCGATATGTCGTCAAACATTATGTCCGTCCCTGTAGATGTATCAAAATACGGTATAATATTTGCCGGAGTCCAGAAGAACATGGGGCCGGCCGGGATGGCTGTGGTCATAATGGATAAAGAGCTCGCCGGCGGCGAACTGCCTATCACGCCTAAACTGATGGGTTATCAGCTTATGATCGAATCTGATTCTATGAATAACACCCCTCCATGCTACACAATATATATGCTGGGTTTGGTCCTGAAGTGGCTTGAAACGCAGGGCGGCGTCGCAGGTATGAGCAAAATAAAGGCTGATAAGGCAAAACTACTGTATGATGCGCTGGACGACAGCAGTTTTTTCACAGGCTGCGCCGAGCCGGGCGCGCGGTCGGATATGAATGTGACATTCAGGGCGGGCAGCGAGGAACTCGATGAGAAGTTCGCGAAAGAAGCGGCGGCGGCCGGGTTCGAAAACCTGAAAGGGCACCGCAACGTCGGCGGCCTGCGGGCGTCCATATATAACGCGATGCCCGTGGAGGGCGTCCAAAAACTGGTCTTGTTCATGCGCGATTTCGAAGTAAAAAACAGGAGTTAGGAGTTAGGAGTTAGGAGTTAGGAGTTAGGAGTTAGGGGACGGGGGTTACGGAATTGGTATACCGCTGTAAAGAAAGAAGCAAAGAATGAGAGGAATAGCCGCAGAATGTATAAAGTAAAAATACTCAATAACATATCGTCAAAAGCTCTCGGGAATCTGGACAGTGAAAAATACGCTGTTTCGGCGGATATTGAGAATCCGGACGCGATGATAGTACGCTCGGCAAAACTGCACGACATGCAGTTCAATCCTGAGTTGCTGTGTATAGCCCGCGCGGGCGCGGGAGTCAATAATTTACCCATAGAACGCTGCGCAGACGAGGGGATAATCGTCTTCAACACGCCGGGAGCCAACGCCGAGGCGGTAACGGAGCTCGCGCTTTGCGCGCTGCTTCTTTCGTCGCGCGATATTATCGGCGGCGTCAACTGGGTGAAGTCAGTCGCCCGGGAACAAGGGAACAACATCACGACCTTGATCGAAAAGGAGAAATCAAAGTACGACGGACCTGAAATATTCGGGAAAACTCTCGGCGTCATAGGACTCGGCGCGATCGGGGCAAAAATAGCCCAGGCCGCGAACATACTGGGCATGAAAGTATATGGCTATGACCCCTACCTTTCGGTCGAAGCCGCGTGGCGCTTGTCTTCTGACATAATCAAGGCAAACGATCTCGACACGATCTACAAGAATTGCGATTTTATCACGATCCATGTACCGTATCTGGAGTCCACGCACCATATGATAGACACTGAAAGCATCTCGAAGATGAAGCAGGGCGTGCGTATCATAAACCTCGCGCGCGCGGAGCTTGTTTGCGACGAAGATATCCTTGCCGCGCTTGCCGCCGGCCAGGTCTCGCGCTATGTCACGGATTTCCCCAACGGTATGACCGCGGGGGCGCAGGGCGTCATAGCGATCCCGCATCTGGGCGCTTCCACGCCGGAGAGCGAGGAAAACTGCGTGACCATGGCTTGCACCGAGCTCATCGAGTATGTTGAAAACGGGAATATACTCAACTCCGTCAACATGGCGCACGCGTATCTTCCGCGCACGGAGGATCCGCGTTTATGCATTATTCATGACAACGTTCCAGAGATGATATCGAAAATCACGAGCGCCGTTTCATCGTTTGGAGTGAATATTGAAAATATGATCAACGCGAGCACAAAGGGGCATGTCGCGGCGTATACGATGCTTGATATCAGCTCGCTGCCGGACGGGCTCGAGGACGCCGTGAGAAAAATCAAGCACGTGACAAGAGTCCGTGGGCTGGTTTAGGAGTAGCGCGCCTTAACGGCGCGCAGGAGTTAGGAGTTAGGAGTCAGGAGTTAGGAGTTAGGAGTTAGGAGTTAGGAGTCAGGGGACGAGGGATACGTGGTTTGGGCGTAGGGGCGATTATCAATCGCCCGCCGGTAACAGGTGCTGAAAAATTGAACGTTAACATACTGGCTCTCGGGGACGTTGCGGGGCAGGCCGGGCTCGATATCCTGTCGGAAAAGCTGCGCGGCGTCAAAAAATGGGGTAATATCGATTTCACTGTTGTAAACGGTGAGAATTCGGCGGGTCTCGGTATTACGCCAAACCAGGCGGAAGCGCTGTTGGAAGCCGGGGCGGACGTCATCACTCTCGGGAATCATACGTGGAGCAAACAGGAGATACACTCTTATCTTGATGATAATCAGTATATTTTACGCCCCTCGAATTTCGCCCCTCAGGTCCCGGGGCGGGGTTGGGGCGTTTTTCAAACCTCTTTCGGCGGCGTTTGCGTAATGTGCCTTATCGGGCGCGTCCATATGAGGGATAACTGTGAAAACCCGTTTTTTGAGGCCGACCGGATCCTTAAATCGGCGGATGCGAAAATAGTATTTGTAGATTTTCATGCCGAGGCTACAAGCGAAAAGCACGCGATGGCATATTATCTCGACGGGCGCGTGTCGGCGCTTTGGGGAACGCATACGCATGTTCAGACGTCGGATTGCAGGGTGTTTCCGAAGGGGATGGGTTATATAACCGATTTGGGGATGACCGGCGCGATCGATTCGGTGATAGGGATGAAACCGGACCAGCCGGTATCGCACTTTTTAGGTAATCCGCCGGGGCGTTTCGAGCAGGCGCGCGGCCCCGCGAAGATCGAGGGCGCGATATTTGAGATCGACGCGGATACGGGGCGCTGCGTGAGCGTCGAAGCGATAAGAATTGAGAGTTGAGAATTGACGAAAACTGCTTTGATTACAGGCGGTTCCGGCGGGATCGGCGCCGCTTGCGTTACAGGGCTTGCTAATGATGGGTACGCCGTTATTATAGGTTATAATAACGGTGAAACAGAGGCGCGGCGCCTTGCGGAGTTGACCGGCGGGAAGGCCGTTCAAGCAGATGTGACGGACAGCGCGGCGGTTGGACGGCTTTTTGACGCAGCGGGAGATATCGATGTGCTCGTGTGCTGCGCCGGGATCGCTCTTTACGGGCTTTTTTCAGACGTCACAGACGACGAGTGGAAGCGTGTTTTCGACGTCAACGCCGGCGGCGTCGTCAATTGCTGCCGCGCGGCGATACCCGGTATGGTCAGGAGGAGAAGCGGGCGTATCATAACCGTTTCTTCTGTTTGGGGCATTTGCGGGGCTTCGTGCGAGGCGGTTTATTCGGCGTCGAAAGCGGCGGTCATAGGATTGACCAAATCTCTGGCGAAGGAGCTCGGGCCTTCGGGGGTCCTTGTTAATTGTGTCGCCCCGGGCGCGGTCGGTACTGATATGCTGTCCTCGTTGTCAAAGGGGGATTTCGACAGGCTGCGCGGCGACACGCCGCTGGGCAGGCTGGGTACGCCGGAGGATGTGGCGGGTCTTGTGCGTTTTCTCGCGTCGGACGCTGCGTCGTTTATAACCGGGCAGGTCATAAGCCCGAACGGCGGCTTTTTGGTGTGATTGCTGGTCTGACTTGTAACGACGCCTGAAGTGGTAAAAAATATTTGATATCCATATTCAGTCAATGGTATAATCAAATATATATTTTAAAGGGAGGCTTTATTATGCAGGAAGTATTGGATTTTTTGAAAGAGGCGGGGGCTTATTTCCTCGCGACTGTCGACGGCGACCAGGCGCGCGTGCGCCCGTTCGGGACGGCTCATATCTTTGACGGGAAGCTTTATATTCAAACCGGAAAGATCAAAGACTGCTCGAAGCAGATGATGGCGAATCCGAAGATCGAGATATGCGCCATGGTAGAGAATACATGGATACGTATAACGGCGACTGCGGTCACAGACGAAAGGGTCGAAGCGAAACAGAGTATGCTCGACGCGTATCCGCAGCTTAAGGCCAGATATTCCGCAGAAGATGACAACACCCATGTTCTGTATCTTAAGGATGCGACGGCGAAGATCGAATCGTTCGGCGGCGAACCGAAGGAGATCAGGTTCTAACTAAGTAAAGTTAGTTGAAGTTTTTTAGAGGGCTGTTACAAGCCCTCTAAGCGTAAGGTGCGCAATGAATATTGACAGTAGACAAAAATCGTTATTTGAATCATCGGAGCCGCAGGGGCCGCTCGCGAGCCGCCTGCGCCCCCGTGATTTGCCTGAGTTCGCGGGTCAGCGCCATCTTTTGGGAGAGGGGAAAGTCCTGCGCCGGATGATCGACAACGATATGATATCTTCGATGATCTTCTGGGGGCCGCCGGGTGTCGGGAAAACCACTCTTGCCAGGATAATCGCGGGGCGCACAAAGGCCGATTTTATCAACTTCAGCGCTGTTACGAGCGGGATCAAAGAGATCAAAGAAGTCATGAATCAGGCGGAACGCATGAGCCTGATGGGTGACAGAACGATTTTATTTATAGATGAGATACACCGTTTCAATAAAGCTCAGCAGGACGCGTTCCTGCCGTTCGTTGAAAAGGGAAGCATTATACTCATCGGAGCGACGACCGAGAACCCGTCGTTTGAGATAAACTCCGCGCTGCTGTCGCGCTGTCAGGTGTTTGTCCTGCATGCGCTCAGCCAGGAAGACGTAGCCCGGTTGCTTAAGCAGGCGCTTGAAAACCCGCTTGGTTTCGGCGGGCAGGAAATACGGATCACTGACGATATGCTGTATATCATCGCGGGATTCGCAAACGGCGACGCGCGCGTCGCGCTCAGCACGCTGGAAATGGTCATACTCAACGGCGAAACGGATGAAACGGGGACCACGGTAACAAACGAGATCATAGAGCAGTGTATAAGCAAAAAATCACTGCTCTATGATAAAGGCGGCGAGGAGCACTACAACATCATTTCGGCGCTGCATAAATCTATGCGCAACAGCGACGCGAACGCCGCTGTATACTGGCTTGCCAGGATGCTCGAAGCCGGGGAGAACCCGCTTTACGTTGCGCGCCGGGTCGTGCGGTTTGCAAGCGAGGATATTGGAATGGCGGACAGCCGCGCGCTGGAGATCGCGGTAGCGGCATACCAGGCGTGCCACTTCATAGGGATGCCGGAATGCTCCGTCCACCTGGCGCACGCCGTCGTATACATGTCGCTCGCGCCGAAATCAAACGCTCTTTACCTCGCGTATGGCAGCGCGGCGGAAGACGCGCAAAAAATGCTTGCCGAGCCGGTCCCGATGCAGATTCGCAACGCCCCGACACGGCTAATGAAAGACCTCGGTTATGGTAAGGGCTATGTTTACGCTCATGACACTGATGACAAGCTCAGCGTGATGCAGTGCCTGCCCGATTCGCTCGCCGGGCGCAAGTATTACGAGCCGACGTCACAGGGCCAGGAGTCGCGCGTGAAAGAACGCATGGAGCAGATAGAGGCGTGGAAGAAGAGCAGGGGATAATGTTGAAGGTGAGTTAATGGATATCGCGGTCTGTGATGATAACAAGACGATACTCCGGGAGCTTGAAAGTCAGCTCCTGACTCTTTCTATGGCGGATAATATTTCCGTTTTTTCCGACCTTGACGCATTCTGGCTGTCGGTAGACGGGGGCAAGCGGTATGACGCCGTCCTTATGGATATAGATTGGGACGAAAAAGCCGCAGGGATGGATACGGCGGCGGAACTTTATAAGCTTTGCCCTGAAACGAAAATCATATACGTTACAGGCCATGTGGAGAAGTTCAATCAAAAAGTATTTCTGCAGCGCGCCAATATGAGCGGCTTTCTGACAAAACCCGTAGACATAGAGTTATTGCGCGCCAACTTGCAAAAGGCAGCGGACGATCTGACATACCAGGAACAACCCGCGCTCGCGCTTCAAAAGCAGGGCGCGACTATTTCAGTACCATTACGGGAGATTTACTTTATTGAGAGCCGGCGGCATACCGCGAATGTTCATACCGCCGCGGAAGTAATAACGACCTACGAGCGGCTTGAAAATATCATTCGTAACATGCCGTCTAACTTTTATCAGTGCCATAAAAGCTTTATCGTGAACATGAACCATATCAGCCGTATCCAGTCAGGCGAAATATATTTGAAAAACGGCGGGCGCGTTCCAATCAGCCGCGCGAGGCACAACGAAACGAAAGAAGCCTATCATAACTATATAGGGCGCAAGTTATAGTTCTACAATGTCGCGGGGCAAACAGCAAATACAGAGGTTCGTAATGGTTGCTTTTCTATTTTCATTGCTGGTAATTTTCAATATGGTTGTAATAATGTTGTTTTATGCCCAGTTGATGCCCAGCCGCATAAACGTTTGGCAAATGATATTAGTTTCAACTATAATTTCAATTCCGGCTCTTATCAGGCTTCATGTGGAATGGGAATCGAATCTTAACACAGTCTTGACATGGGCTAATATAGTCTTCGGTTTTTCCTGTTGTTTCTTCTATATTGGGAAATTATGGAAAAGAATACTGCTGATGTGTTACTTTTTTGCCATAGTACCCTTAAGTGAAATCCTTATAGCTACTCTCATTATGACTTTTTATAAGCAGGATATCCTCAGCAGCACAGCTAACCGTATCAGTATGACAAATCTGGCGATCGCCGCTCTTACCCAGATCCTGATAATAATTTTAGGGGCTTTGACCGTATTTGTATGGCGAGTGATCATGACTCGAAAGTTTCAGCCATTCTACCTGCTTTTCTTTGTTTTTCCTGTGGGGCAATTTCTCATGCTTTACAGTTTTGAGTTTTCCGTGATAACAACGACTACAACACTACCGTTAATGTCAGGTATCATTATTACCATGTTTGCCGATATGATGCTATTGGTCTATACATTATCGAATGAAAAAAAGACTGAGCTGGAAGAAGAGCTGCGCGAAACCCACCACGCTATGGAACTTGAGCAATCCCATTATCGGGGAGTGGAAAACCGCCGGGAAGAATTACTGAAAATCCGCCATGACATCAACAATCAACTCGCGTCAATAAGCCGTCTTATCCGTACGGGAGAAGAAACCTCCGCGCAGGACCTGATAAAAACCTTGTCTGATGAAATCGCCGGGACAATTGAAAACCCATACTGTGATATTCCTGTCGTCAACGCCATATTGACCGAAAAGGCGCAGGTTTGCGCGTCGGCGGGGATAACCCTGAAAGTAGATCTGAAATTTCCGGCTGACCTTATTGTGGAGCAAATGCACCTGTGCAGTATTTTCGGAAATATGCTCGATAACGCTATCAATGCCTGCAAACCGGCAGACAGCGCGGAAACGCCGGTCATTGAGCTAAAGACTGCAGCCGAGGGCGGGTATCTGTTTATAAAGGTGGTAAACCCGTCCGGCGAGCCGCCGAAAAAGCCCGAGCCCGGACGCGGGTACGGGTCGCGTATACTCGCGGACTTCGCCGAGCGCTACGGCGGCGTTTACAGCACGGAATACGCGGACGGTATTTTTACCGCAATGGTATCCCTGCTTGCCGCTAAAGAGATGTGAGACCGCAACAGGTCAGGGGGTATAAAGTAACCGGAGGTTACTTTATACCCCCTGGCCTGCAGTAAAAATATCTCTTTGGATGGTTGTTCAATGCTAATTGTGCTTGAAAAACTGCAATTTGTGCCGTCCGCCGCCCAAGCAGATGAATTGATTTACAATGGTATTGATACTGCACTTATGAAAGGAAAAGGGATTTAATATGAGAAAACCCATTTTACACAATACAATTAGCAAAGTTCTGATTGTTTCGTTTCTGATCGTGTTAATGACTGCCTTGAACATTTCAATTTCCGTTGCGAATCAGTCCGATAGTAAGGGAATAGTTAGTACTGATTTCCTTACATCAAGCGCAATAAACAAGCAAAATGATAATATGATTATTTCAGCGGGCGGCGCTTATGTAACTATGGTCATTAAGCAAGACGGATGCTTATGGGCATGGGGGGATAACGGACACGGGCAAGTAGGCGTTGATGTGCGCGCCAGGCAAATGACGCCCGTCAAAGTCCTTAGTGATGTAGTGTTTGCACACGTTGGGCATATGCATTCCGTAGCTATAAAAAAAGATGGAAGCCTTTGGGCATGGGGGAGTAATTCGAGCGGTCAAATAGGGGACGGAACAAGAACAGACAAATACATTCCGACAAAAATCATGGATGGCGTAGCATCTGTCAGCACCGGTTATGGAGCTACCATGGCGATCAAGCAAGATGGCAGCCTCTGGGCTTGGGGGGACATGGATAGTATTTGCAGCAGTACGGTGCCTGTAAAATTATTCGATGACGTTGTTGCAACAAGCCAGCCATTTGGCAACAGTACGTTAGTAATCAAAAAAGATGGCAGCCTCTGGGCCTGGGTAGACCCAAGTTTTGTGTACGGACCTGTATCTGTAGGGCAAGAATGTGTCTCTCAAAAAATCTTGGATAATGTTAAGGCGGTAGAGCTGGGAAACGGTTGCGTTTTCGCTATAAAGCAGGACGATAGTCTTTGGGCATGGGGGCCAAACGCTAACGGTCAAGTTGGAAACGGAATGACAAGTTGGGTTCTTACCCCCGTAAAAATAATGGATAATGTTGAGTCAGTAAGAGTCGGCAGCGGTTATACGATGGCAATTAAAAAAGACGGAAGTCTTTGGGCATGGGGTAACAATTCCGGAGGATTCTTGGGCGATGGAACGACTTCAAGCAAAACATCCCCTGTAAAAATAATGGAAAACGTTCTTTCCATTGATGTGATGCCAGGTCATACAATGGCGATAAAAAAGGATGGCAGCTTATGGTCCTGGGGCAAAAATAATAGAAATGGCGTACTGGGAAACGGAACTGTAAATGATAGTATTATTCCAGTCAAAATATTAGACGGTGTTATATCTGTAAGCGCAGCAAGCAACCATACAGCTGCGGTTACGAATGATGGGAGCGTATTGGTCTGGGGCGGGGTTTCAGGCGGAACGGAAGGTAGTTCATCACCGCAATACGTGACGTCGATATATCACACAGACGGCGCCGGTGGTGATGCGCGCGAAGATAATAATGGCGCGCCATCATTGTATTCATTAAACATCGCGCATGTCGGCATTGCTGACAGTCCCGGTAAACTGCTGCCATTGGATAACGTTTATCTTTTTAGAGCGAGAGTTTTCATTCCGAGAAATGTCGGCGCCGTTCCAATCAATGAACCATTGCTGATAACGCTCGATATCCCCAAAGATTTTGAATTGGTATCTCTTGGAGTATTCGATAACGTAAACCAAATAAAGGATTCTTCAAAAAATATTGCCGGTTACGAATTGACACAAGGATTGCAAAACAATGAAGAAATAATCTTAACTTGGACACTGAGAAGTACGCGAACCGTATTTTATAGCACAGACACTGCTGTTTTTAACGTAACCGCTTCTGTAGAGGGTAGTAATATTGCATACGAAGAAATCCCTTTGATATATAAAAGCACCGCAACCTGGAATTTTGAGAATAGAAAAGAACTTATTAGGATAGATGACGATCCTCTGTTCAATATATATCATTCATTGAATCAACTGCTTGCTTTTACACCGACAGAAAATCATAATATCAGTCAAAAGCATTTAAATAGCAATGAAAAAGAAGGGCGCTGTCACGGTATGGTCACAACAGTCGCATTTTTCAATGAAGGTAGGTTGACCCCGGCGCACTGGCAACAAAACGTCAAATCCGTAAGCGAAATAAGCTATGAAGAAAGTTTTGCATTGATAAATTATTACCATGTCCTGCAAGAGTTGAGTTATTATCAGCAGGATGTTGCATATTGTCTCTCAAATACCACAAAAGCGAATATAATCGATATGGAAAACTATATGAATAAAAACGAAAATGTTCTTTTCGCTTTCCAGTGGTACAACACATCCAAAAAAGAAACAGAAGCGCATATCGTTCTTTTATATGGAGATATTCAGACATATGACGAAGTAGCGCCAAATGTGGAAATGGGGCTGGACTCTTGGTATGGTAGTGTTGGTAAATATAAATATCGTATAGTAATGTATGATTCTGCTTTTCCTAATGACTTTATGTATATTTACTATACGGCTAATAAAGAGGAGTTTATTATTCCTTATTTGTCTAGTACCACCAAAACAAACTTACAAATAAAAAGTGTTTTATCAAGCAATACTTATGTCACAAACACAAACCGGTATAATCCAGAAGCAAAAGGTTTTGTTCCCTACCCTGTAAGTGCCTCCGTACCAGAAAGTGCCCCAACAAACTATGTCCTTCGCTCATACGCCTCCGATAAGTTTACGGTCAGTTCTTCAAGCGGAGAAATCGTTACAATTAACGGGTCATATACTGATGGTACATTAGAAGCGTATCCTTTTGTCAACTCAAACGCGGTGGTGGGCGATGAAGATGTAAAAGCTGAAAACGAAAAGACTTTATACGTCTTTTTACCAAAAGCAAACGAAACATATGCGGTAAAAAACACAAACGGGTACGCTAACATCGACATGAGTATGACATACGACAACCACCTTCTTCACGGGCAATGCGCCGACGGTAACAATATAACCTTTGCACCGAATGGCGTTGTTTCAATCAACATGAACAACAGCGACTATACTATTATACAGGTATATAACGAGGGTCATTTCAATATCCCTTGGCATACGATAACCGTTTCGGGCGAAAATGCGAATACAGCCTCACTTGAAAGGATAAGCGATGACACTTTGTTCACTTGCGACAATATGAAGAACGTCATAGTTACAGGGAACAGTGACAGCGGGGCAGTTATTCTTTCATTTTCAACCGATAATAAATCAGTATTATTGAAAGCTGAAGATAATGTTATGGTAGCATATGTTGATACTAACGATAACGGTATATTCGATGTACCAATAGCTATATCAAAACCTTTTATTGCCAACCCTTTCACCGATATAAAGGAATCCGATTGGTTCTACAATGACGTTCTGAACGCGTACCACATGGGGCTAATCAACGGCAAGACGCCGACCACATACGCCCCAAATGACAATCTCACCTACGCGGAGGCGGTCAAGCTCGCCGCGTGTATGCACGAGCTTTATACCACCGGCAAGATCACGCTCGGCAACGGCAGCCCGGTCTGGTATCAGAGTTATGTGGACTACGCAAAGGCGAATAAGATAATCAGCAAGGATTATGAGTGGTCAGCGCAAGCAACCAGAGCGGGATACATGGAAATATTCGCCAACGCCCTGCCGGACGAAGCGCTTGCGGCGATAAATACGATACCTGACGGTTCTATCCCCGACGTATCGGCGGCACACCCGCAGGCGGAGGCGATATATAAGCTGTACCGCGCCGGTATACTGCAAGGCGTTGACGCCGCCCATAACTGCAACCCGTCGTCGAACATCCGGCGAAGTGAAGTAGCTGCGATCCTCACCCGTATGATGGACGGGAACGCCCGCCTGAAATTCAGTTTCTAGTCAATCACTCGTAATTTTGAAGCCCCTATGCTAAAACAGTTGAGTATACTCTTGGGTAAAAATAATCCACAGTAGTAAAAAAGGAGACGATATCAACATGAAAAAAGCAATCAGCATCATTATCATCCTGGCACTATGCGCCGGATTGACGCTTCCGGCAGCGGCAGATGGAAAAGGACCGGATGGCGAGGTACTCGTGCCGATTGGCGAACCTCAAAAACTTACGATTGATCTATCACTGGACATTACTAAGAACGCATATTGGCAAAACACCGATGGCACTGCCGCGTCAGATGGCGATACTGTCGTAAACCCGATGCATGTTACAATAGACAAAGTATATAACAGCTTTAAAAGAGGCTATTTGATGGTTACTGTGGATGCGTCGCTTGTTTTTAGCAGAGACGTCACACTCATTGACTGGGATGACAATGAAAAGACGCTTTTACATAAAGCAGGCGAAGCGTATCATCCGCCCGAGCGGCATACAATTGAGGCGGCATTTGATGTGGTACTGAAAAGTGACGACAAAGAATACTCTGTGTTAGTCCAATGGTATTTCCAAACAAACAGCGGTGGAACGATTCCGTTGGATGAGTACGATCCGTTACGCCCAATCGCTAGTATTGCTAAGTCAGAAACCCAAACCGAAGCCCCATCTTCATGGGCTGAGGAGCAGGTAAACGCGGCGATAGACGCTAACCTTGTGCCTCAAGCATTACAGTCAAAATATAAACAGGCCACGACCCGCGCCGAGTTCGCCGCGCTAGCGGTCACGCTGTATGAGAACCTTAAGGGCGTGATTTCAGAGGGCACATATTCCGGTTTTTCTTTCTCTGACACAAATGACATAAATGTCCGGAAAGCTGCGGCGATCGGAGTGGTAAACGGCGTCGCCGACAACATATTCGCCCCGAACAGCCCATTGACGCGCGAGCAGGCGGCAACCATGCTTTCACGGCTTGCAAATGCAATTGGAAAACCGCTTGCGAAGCAAGCGGCGGCTTTCAGCGACAGCGCGCAGGTTTCATCATGGGCGTTGGAAGCGGTCGGGCAGATGCAGGCAACAGGCATAATGGGCGGCGTAGGTGATAACACCTTTGCGCCGAAAAGCGATTATACGCGCGAGCAAAGCATAATGACGATATATCGGCTGTATAATGCAGTTAAGCCATAATACCCTCGTCCTCATTTTACACTATTTTATTCCACCCGCGTTACGGTGCCGTTGTCGTTGATGACCACGAGCGCTTCGTAACCGCGGATGCATAGTACGACGTCGGGCTTATACATTGCGACATAGTCAGTCAGCGACATATCCTTATAGTGTCGCAGGTCGATCGAGCGCATCTCGCCGCAGGAGGCGTACATCAGACATTCGATGGCGTTGGTATAGCTTTCGCCGTAAATCAGGACGCTTGGGAGGTCGCGGCCGGTCTCTATCACAGTTTCCCCAAAGTCGCCGCCCATGTAAATGCCGTAATTTACGACCTCGCGCGGACCGTTGGGCAGAGTGTAAACCATAGGTTTCTCCGAAAACTCGCCGTTGTCCGACCGTGTGAACGGTATTTCATCTTTCAGGACGGCGATAGTCGTGCGCTCCGTTATGCCGGGTATGTTCATCAGCATACGCATACGCGAGCCCATGTATGGGTTCGGCAGCGTATTAAACTCGAAATCGACCCCCTCTTTAAGCAGCGGCAGGAAATATTTCCCGTCGCTGTTTATTCTCTCAACGACCGAGCGGTATGTCTCATAGGCGCCGTAGAAGGTGAAATGGTGGTCGGACGCGGAGTAGAGCACGCGTTCACCCTCGTCTTCGGCTGCGGAGTCTATAGCGCTTCCGTCGATACCGGACGATCCGGAGCCCATTTCTGTCAATATCAGGGGGATCCCGGCCTCAGCCATGTCGGAAACGAACGCTTCATACGCCGCTTCCGTGTATGCCTCGCGGCTGTCAAGGTACCACGGGTATTTGTCGGCGAACCATGTGTAGTGAGCGGGGATCGCGACGTAATATAACGAACCGCCGTAAGACTCGATAACGTCGTTCAGAGCAACTAGTTCAGCCACAACGTCCTTCGACTGCCCGCTTATTTTCACTTTGTCCACAGGCCCGAAGCCGTTATATCTGAGAAACACTCCTTCCGATATGACGACGTCATGCACGACCGGGCGCTTAATGATGTTCAGGTCGATTTTGGTGGCGAGCTGGACTAATGTCTGGCGGCCCGCGGCTTGATCAGCCAGGAACCTCTCCCAGCGGTTGAAATAGTTGTTGACCAGAATAGAGCTGAATTTCGTGTCGGGGCGCTGCCACAGCGTTCGGTTCTCATAGTAGGACACCTGAAGCTTAGGCTTAACAATTGTGACCACCGAGATAACCGCGATGAACGCCAGAAACGCCGTTACAAACAAGATGTCAGCTAATTTTTTAGACTTCATAAATTAACCTCAAAATCTGAAATATATAAACGGGTTGAACGAGCCGGTGGCGAGTTTCAGATATGACAGCGCGAGCAGGGCGAGGCCCAAAGCCCTCGGACCCCACAGCAGAAGCGCATCCGACAGAGCGCCGCGGCGCTTTTCGAGAAAACGCGTGATGTAGTCCTTGACCGGGAATGCGGCGATAACCCCGAAAATAAGCTCCGGATAGTACTCAATAATATAATAGACGCCCTGCCTGTCATATAGCTTGCCGGAGGAACCGAACATCATCCCGACATAATTGACCGCCTGCGCGGCGGCGTCCGACCGGAAGAGGACCCAGCTTATAACGACAAGTACCATAGTGTAGATATGCCGGACGGGGGAGGGGGATCTTTCCAGAAGCATACCCCAGATGAATTTTTCCCCGAGGAGCAACACGCCGAACCAGCCGCCCCAAAGCACAAAGTTCCATGCCGCGCCGTGCCACAGGCCTGTAAGGAGCCAGACTATTATTATGTTCCTCACTTGCTTTATCCGGCCCAGGCGGTTGCCTCCGAGCGGGATGTACAGATAATCGCGGAACCATTCTGACAGCGATATATGCCAGCGCCGCCAGAACTCCGTTATTGATTTAGCGATGTAAGGGTAGTTGAAGTTTTCCCGAAAGTGGAAACCGAACATTTTGCCGAGGCCGATAGCCATGTCTGAATACGCAGAGAAGTCAAAATATATCTGCCCGGCGTAGGCAAGCGCGCCGACCCATGCTGTTGCGGCGGCCAGCGACCCTTGCGTGCTGCTGAACAGCCTGTCGGCGATCTCGCCGAGCGCGTTTGCGAGAAGCATCTTTTTCGCCAGCCCGAACACAAAGCGGACGGCGCCCGACGCGAAATCTTCAAAAGTTTCGCGATTCGAGTCGATAGCATTCTCTATAACCGGGTAGCGGACGATCGGCCCGGCTATAAGCTGCGGGAACATGGAAATATAGAGCGCGACTTTCAAAGGGTTTTTCTGCGCTTTAATATCGCCCCTATAGACGTCTATCACGTAGCTGAGGCCCTGAAATGTGTAAAATGAGATCCCGACCGGCAGCGTAATATTGGGAACGGGGATGCCTGTTCCCAGTTTATTAATGGTTTCCGCGAGGAAACCCGAGTATTTGAACCAGCCGATCAGGCCCAGCCCAAGCACGGCCGCGGCAATGACAGCGGCCTTCCGCATTTTCTCCGTTTGTCCATCCGACGCGAACAGGCCGCATGTATAATTTATTGCGATCGAGGTCAGCATCAGGAACAGGAACCGGAAGCCTCCGAACATATAGAAAAACAGCGAGAATGCCAGCAATACGACGTTTCTCGCTCCGCGCAGGCGCGCCGGAATTACGTAATACACGGCAAGAAGAGCGGGGAGAAAAAAGAACAGGAAGGTCATGCCTGCAAAAACCATAGTATCGTTCCAGTCCGCGTAATTATTTTTTAGCAGCGCCGGCTTTGAGTATAATCGATAGCTTTTTTTATGTCAAGTTCCGGCCAGCTTGACTGACTGCTGCTGGGGCGGGAAGTGTTACTGTATGTTATAGCGCACAGTAGCGAGGACGGGATGGTGGCTATTTATGAATTCCGAAAGCAGAGGCATGGACGCCTCTGCTCGCGAGTAGAACAGGATTGTGGCCCCGAGCGGAGAGGAATTCAGAAATAGTCACCATCC
>Ga0082212_10001668_pt1 | contig 32631 bp, 32 predicted proteins | sample TergutNt197P3_FD_71548 | JGI IMG/M metagenome (GOLD analysis project Ga0082212, IMG submission 71548) | Neocapritermes taracua P3 segment gut microbial communities from Petit-Saut dam, French Guiana - Nt197 P3 | ecosystem: Host-associated > Arthropoda: Insects > Digestive system > Gut ... | reverse complement strand
AAAAGGTGGATACGCTGATCAATTGTGCGCGGTCTATCTCCGTCTTTTCATACACGCGTTCGAGCGCCTCCGACGGCAAATAACTAAATTCGTTTTGCAACGCCTGAAGCAACGGAATCACCACACTCCGCTTTGTGCCGATGCGTTCGATGATGGCATCGACTTTCGCTGTGAAATCGACGTTATCCTGAGAGATATTGTTGTGACAATTACAGTTCATATTTTTCTTTTTAGCACGCAGATGACGCAGATTTTTAGGATTTTCGCGGATTTTTTCTGGTGTTGTCGAAGGCTTTTCGACGAATTTCGGGTTTCATTCCAAAATTCAGCAATAATCCGACTTCTTTATCTGTAGCTTTCAGATAGTTAATTAGTTGGAGTTCGTGTTCTTCTAATAAATAGTCAACCGCTTTCAATTCCAAAATAATCAAATCATCCACAACTAAATCTGCCTTGTATTTTCCAACAAGTTGAGTTTGATAATAAACATCAATAGCCTTTTGCGGTTCAACGATAAAACCTCTGTTTTGCAGTTCATAATAAAGCGCATTTTGATACACATTTTCCAAAAACCCAAACCCCAATTCATTATACACACAATAAAACGCCTGTATAATCCTGTCCGTCAATTCCTTATATTTAAAATCTCCCATCTGCGTAAATCCTGATAATCCGCGTCATCTGCGTGCTTTTTATTCTGCCCCCACACAATAAAGACTATTCTCAGAACGCACCACTATTTTTTTATCAGTAAATGCCGGCGTAGCAAACATTTTCTCTCCTGTATCGAAAGAGTTTATCAACGCGAAATCGCCGGATGCCGAGAGGACAAATATTTTCCCCTCCGTGCAGGCAAGATAGATTTTTCCATCTACAATGACGGGCGACGCATTAAAATCGGATTCCAATTCCAAATATTTTATCAACTCTCCCGTCCGGCCATTATAACATGCTACGACGCCATACGTTGTTGCGATAAACATAAAATCTCCTGACGCCACAGGGCTTGCTATTTCGGGCAAAAACTCATTGTCTTGCCAAAGCACAGATCCGTCAGTTGCATTGATAGCCGTTGTTTTGGCATATTCACCTGTTACATAGACAATTCCATTCGCAAACGCAGGACTTGCCGCAGGCTCTCCCGACATACATTCCACACGCCACAGTTGTTCGCCGTTGCTTGGGTTATATGCCGATACGCCGGGATTACCTATCAATATCAATTGCGGACTGTTGTTGACAGTAACCATAACCGGACTGCTCCACGACGAATACTTCTCTGCACGGGTTTTGCTCCAGCGTTCGGCGCCTGTCGCCATATCGAGTGCTATTACTCTGTAACTGTTTGAATTATCATATTGAACAAACAATGTATTGCCGGACGAAAGCAGCGAAGAAGCATAGCCATAGTTATTCTGTGGTACGCCGAGGTTTTTGGCCCACAGTTGTTTGCCGTCCATATCGGCACAAATCAGGTCGCCCGAAGCAAATATGGCGCATACCTGTTGGCCGTTGGTGGTTACCGACGAAGCAGCCAAACCCGTATCGTTCGATATGCGGGGCATTTCAGCCGGCGAGCCGGGAATGTTTTTTGCCTGTAATGTCCAAAGCAATGTGCCCGAACTTAATTCGTAACAATACAATTCGCGTGCTTCATTGTCGGCGCCTGAAATAAAAACCCTGTTTCCGTTGATTACAGGCGAATTAAACCCTTGACGCGGAACAGACACTTTCCATAAAATATTTGTTCCTGACGCCAAATCCCATGAGGTGGGAATATTTTTCGCAGCGCTTATGCCGAGCGAATTATTGCCTCTGAAACTGTTGTGCGTAACATTGGATATCTCTATTGCCGGTGTAGAGGCGGCTTCATCACTGAATCCGGCATCACTCGTTTCTTCCGGCTGACTTTCTACGCCACCTGTTTCCGCCATCTCAACAACATCGCCTGCAGGCTCAACGTATGCTATATCATCGGAAATTTCAAGCTGATCCTGCGTAGCGGCCATAAAACCCTGCTCTGCGGCATCTGTCTTTAAAGACCTCAACCATGGCGATGTAAGCAATGCAAAACCCAATGCAGCCGCAATCAATCCCCCGCCAATCCATTTCACATATTTGCGGGCTGAGGTCTTGATTGCCCAGTCATCAATTGGATCAATCTCTTTGTCGGGAATATTTTTTACTTCGGCATAAAAGATACGCAGGGAAACAATCAATACAATAACCATTCCGAGCAAAATATACACGCCTGCCATCAGCCGTTCATGACTGATAAAGTACGCTTTACGCGCAAGCAGATCGAGTTGGCGTATCTGTTCCTTTAATTCCGGATTGTTCGCGCCGTCGTCGTTCAGTTGTTTTAAAGCCTCCAGCGCCTCAGTCTGAAGCGGCCCCGAACCACTTACCTGAAAATAGTTCGTAATCAACATAATCGAAAATACGACCACAAAGACTGCCGATACAATGGCTATATTTCTTGCTATTATCTTTCTCATACAGCTACTTAAATAATTCACAAAAGTAATATAAATTATCATATTAGAAAAAAAAATCCTGAAATCAAAATGATTTTGCAGGATTTTTCTTGTTGTAATCGCCTTATTTTCAAGGTTTAGTGCGGAAAGAGGGGGATTCGAACCCCCGGTACAGTTTCCCGTACGACAGTTTAGCAAACTGTTGGTTTCAGCCACTCACCCATCTTTCCATATAGAATGTCTTGTGCTGAATTATACAAAAAACGATGCAAAGATAGAAAGAATAATTTGTTTTGCAAAGCGAAATTGAAACATTAATATTTTTTTGCTACTTTTGCGCCTTTCAATAATAGAAAATAAGGCATGTATGCCCGAAACAATTCATGCAAATTGACGAAATAGATATATTGGACCTGATTCCGCAACGTTTGCCGTTTATTATGGTGGATGCGTTGACTTATTATGATCCGGTGGTGGCTAAGACAATTTTTACCGTTCGGGATGACAATATTTTTTGTAATGGAGCCGGAAGGATGGAAGAAGCAGGAATTATTGAAAATATTGCACAGACTTGTGCCGCCCGGATGGGTTATCAGGAAAAGACCGAAGCGCAACGAAACGGTGTCATCAAGATAGGGTTTATCGGTATGATAAAAACGATGGAAATATTCCGTAACCCGCTTACAGGAGAACAGTTGGAAACAACCATTGTCGTTGTCGAAAATTTCTTTAACACCACCTTAGTCGAGGCGAAAGTCCAATCTGCAGGCGAAACAATTGCCACTTGTGAGATGAAAATTTACCTAACCGATATGAAAAGTCACGCCAATGAAGCTAAATGAACCTGCACAACTGAAAACAGCGAAAGAATTTGATGTCCGTTTCAGCGAAGTTGACGCCATGAATATAGTTTGGCATGGTTCGTATGCACTTTATTTCGAGGATGCAAGGGAACAGTTCGGCAAAGTGTTCGGACTGAGTTACATGAGTTATTTTGATAACGGTTATTATGCGCCTTTAGTCGAATTAAGTTTCAGTTATAAAAAACCTTTGCTCTACGAACAAAAAGCGCGCATTGAAATAACATACCGCAACACGCCTGCCGCAAAGGTTGTTTTCGATTACGAAATATATCTCACGGACGACAATAGCCTGATTGCCACAGGTTCGTCTACACAAGTTTTTTTAGACAGCGAATACAATCTTGTGTGGTCGAACCCGATTTTTTACGAAGAATGGAAAAAGAAATATGATTTGTTATGATAACATTGTTGAGTGATAATATGATTTCGTCTTTAGGATTTTCGTCCGAAGAAAATTTCCGAAAGATGACGCAAGGCATATCAGGGCTTGCGTATTATGAGGGATTTTTCGATTTACCCGAACCGTTTGTGGCTTCAATGATTCGTGAAGAAAGGTTGAATAATGCGTTCTTGCAATTTCCGAAGGCGAGAAAGACGAGAATGAATTATACCAAACTCGAAAAAGCGGCTATCGTGTCCATTGCGGAAGCATTGAAAAAAACGAATATCAATCCGGCCAACAAGAATGTGCTCTTTATCCTTTCAACCACCAAAGGAAATGTCTTTTTGTTAGACCCGCCTCCCAATAAATATTACGCTGACGAACGCAAATATCTTTGGCATTCGGCAGAATTGATTGCCGAATTTTTTGGCAATTTCAATCCGCCAATAACTATTTCCAATGCATGTATTTCAGGTGCGAACGCGATGATTGCCGCTCAGCGGGCACTGCTATTAAAGCAATACAAATATGTCATCGTTGTTGGTGTCGATATGCTATCGCAATTTATTATTTCCGGTTTTCAATCGTTTAAAGCTTTGTCGCAAAGTATCTGTAAACCATTTGACGCAAACCGTGACGGATTGAATATAGGCGAGGCCGCGGCCGCAATTATTCTTGCCAACAAAAATGAGGAAGATCTGCAGCCGGACGACATTGTATTAACCGCAGGAGCCATCCGAAACGATGCCAATCATATTTCAGGCCCGTCGCGTACAGGCGAAGGCGCTTATCTTGCACTTCGGCACGTCTGTCGCGGGATTGATACGGCAGAACTTGCTTTTATCAATGCCCACGGTACTGCAACGCCTTATAACGATGAAATGGAAGCGGTTGCCATTACACGCGCTTCGCTGCAACACGTTCCGGTTACATGCCAAAAAGGATATTTCGGACATACTCTGGGCGCTGCAGGAGTGGCCGAAAGCATCATCTCCACCCGCTCATTAAGAGAACGTAAAGTGCTGAAAACGTACGGATTTAAAACATCAGGTGTTTCGCACCTGCTTAGGATTATTAACAAAACTCAACCCATAGAAGGAAACCGTTGCATCAATATGCTTTCCGGTTTCGGCGGCTGTAACGCAGCGCTGCTTTATACATTAATAAATTAACTAAAATGCTACCATCTCAAATAGCTTATTACAACACACTTACAGAAGAAAGTAAAGTGATCCTTCAGCAGGCAGCCTTGTTAAGTTTCTTTGAAGTTGATTATCTATTACAGAATAAAATCAATAAAATCACTAAAAAAAATATTTCGCAAGCGAAAATCAGAATGGTTATTGATAACGCTATCTCTCATGGATTTTTTAGTGCAGATAATGGATGGCGTGTCAGATACACTGTAGAAATCGAATTTTTAGTTTTTGTTTATCCTGAAATAAAATTTCAAAAGTCTTTGTGGGATAATCAGGATACAGGAATTTCTTTTTACCAATACAGATCAAGTCCTTTTTATAAGTTACAAGAATGTCTGCATACATTACTGTATCAGGCTGATAAATACAAAGAGGCCGAGGCGAAGTTTTTACCGGAATATAACTATATGGTGATGGAATTTTACAAGGCCATAGTGTACGATGAAAAGTATGAGAAGTATTTGGGCTTGATTTCAAAAGACGTCATTTTTCAGGTTGTACTCAGTTATATTGACGAAGCCATGAAAAATCTGCAACCTCTACAGGACATACAAAAGTGGATCAATAAGATACAATTGTTATCAAACTATCCTTATTTGGCGGATTTATGCGGTTTTGAGAAAAAAATCCTTTTCTATCATGGACAATTCGTCGACGCTTTGGCGAATAAAGTAATAAGATCTGATATTGAGGCAATTAAATATCTTACCGAAGGTAATTTAGATAAATCCCTCAATTGTTTTAAGCAGTATCTGAAAGATTTCTCAATGCCCGGTAATAAAATGATTGTTCCGTCAAACGCGTTTACGTGTTACTTTTACATGACAGCATTGCTTATGTCAGGTTCGACAGTTTTCATGCCTGTATTTCAGAAAATTATGCAGATGATTGAAAAGAAAAAAGAAGTAAACTTCTGTTCTTTATTTATTCCTGTTGTTTACGACACATTGGATGAGCAGAGAAACCTGTTAGCGAAATATAAGCAAATTATCTTAGGCCTTATTACTAAAAAAGACATTGATTATGAATCATTAATAAGTATCCTCGTCTTTTTTCTTGTCAATGAAACAATAGATAAAAAACTGTCTTTACAAATCTATACTATTATAAAAAAGACCATTGACGGGGGATATGTATGGATTGGATATGAAGCTGCTTATGTGGCTAAAACATGGTTTGATGACCCAATGTTTACTGATTTATTTAACGAACAGGTCCAAAAGCTGAACTACCAACCTGTCATCTCAAAAATCCACCGGAACGAAGAATGGGAAAAATCGCTCAATCTGTTGCTTGGAATTAAATCAAAAACGCTTGCTAAAAACAGAGATGACAGTGAAAAAACAGTGCGTGTAGTATATCATTATAATCCAAATAATAATTATCTACAGCCCGTGTTGCAAACCAGAACTGCAAAAAGCTGGTCTTCAGGACGGAATATAGCAATGGCCACCTTTTCAAAATTGGAAGTGAAAGGCCTTACAGAGCAAGACATCAGGATATCCAAGCATATAAAGTTATACAGTGATTATTATTATAAAAGTTACGAATTTGATAAAAGTGTTTTTGTCGATTTGATTGGTCATCCATATATTTTCCTGATGCCTTCGGGCGATATACCCATAGAATTTGTAGCTGCTCAGATAGTTGTGTCAGTCAACAAAGTACCAAAAGGTTATCAATTGATTACAGACCTGAAAAAGGCAGATGCATCAATTTTCGTTGAAAAGGAAACAAACACACGTTACAAAGTATATAATCTTACTGAAAATCAGATTCGTATCCTTAACATTATCAACCGGCAGGAAATCATTGTGCCCGAAAGCGGTAAAGCTAAACTGGCGGAATTACTCGGTTCATTTAGCGCTGAAGGCATGACGGTTCATTCCGATTTACTCACTTCGGACAAAAACATACATATTGATGTAAAAGAGTTGGCTGCCGATTCGCGTATCAGGGTACAGTTACTGCCTTTCGGCGATGGACTAAAGACTGAATTATTCAGCAAACCTTTCGGCGAACGACCGCCTTACTGCAAACCGGGGAAAGGAGGAAAAGTGCTGATATCGAACGAGAAAGATGTTCAGTTGCAAGTGAAACGCAACCTGAAGCAAGAAGCCGAAAACGAACAATTCCTCTTGAACGATATCCAAAGTCTTGAAAGTTTGAATGTGAACAATGACCTGATGTCGTTCGACAATCCCATGGATTCACTTTCACTGCTTGATATGCTGGCCAAACGACAGGATATATGTGTTGTGGAATGGCCCGAAGGCGAAAAATTCAAGTTAAAGGGGCACGCTCAGATTAATAATATGAATATCAGGATAACAAGCGGTTTGAGTTGGTTCGAATTACAAGGCGAATTGCGCGTTGACGAAAAAACGGTGCTTACACTGCAACAATTGCTTCGCCTGTCAGAAAAAGGTCATAAACAATTTATTGAACTCAGTCCGGGTGAATTTCTCGTGTTGAGCGACCGGCTGAAAAAGCAATTGGACAACCTTCGGTTATTTACAAAAGAAGACAAGAAAAACGTCCGGCTGAACAAGTTTGCATCGGTCGGAATGAGCGAATTCTTCGATGAGATAGAAAATCTGAAGGCCGACAAAACCTGGAAGACATTCCGTCAACAGATAGAGAAAGCAAAAGTTGTGAATGCTCCTGTACCTTCCGCGTTGAGCGCTGAATTACGTGCCTATCAGGAAGATGGCTTTCGCTGGATGGCACGTCTGGCTGACTGGAACGGCGGGGCTTGTTTGGCTGATGATATGGGTTTGGGCAAGACCATACAGGCATTAGCCATTCTCTTACATCGCATCTCGCAGGGAGCAGCCTTGGTGGTTTGTCCGGTTTCAGTAGTGAGTAATTGGGTTAGCGAAGCCGAAAAATTTGCCCCGACGCTACGATTCAAAACTTTAGGTTTACACACAAGCAACCGCAAAGAAGTGATGCAATCGCTTGAAGCCGGAGATGTGTTGGTCACAAGCTATGGGTTGCTGCAATCGGAAGAAAAACTTTTTTCCGAACAGGAATTTGCTACCATCGTACTCGACGAAGCGCATGTCATCAAAAACTATGCCACAAAAACTTCCAAAGCCACCATGCAGTTGAAAGCCGGTTTCCGTTTGGCGCTCACAGGCACGCCGCTCCAAAATCATCCGGGCGAAATTTGGAATCTGTTTAATTTTATCAATCCGGGATTGTTGGGCAGTTTGCAGCATTTTTCGGACACTTTTGTTAAATCCGGTGACGAACAGTCGAAAAAGCTTCTGAAGAAGATGATTGCACCATTTATATTGCGCCGCACCAAAACGGCTGTTCTCGACGAACTCCCACCTAAAACCGAGATAGTAAAGAAAATACAACTGACCGACGACGAAATGGCGTTTTATGAAGCATTACGTCGTCAGGCATTGGAAAATCTGTCTGATGCCGGCGAAACAAAACATATACAAGTACTTGCTGAAATCACAAAACTGCGCCAGGCAAGCTGTAATCCGCTATTGATCGACCCGAACAGCCATATTCAGTCATCCAAACTGACTGCCTTTCTCGATATTATCCACGAACTGATTGAAAACAAACACCGTGCTTTGGTTTTCAGTCAGTTTGTCAAACACCTTGCGATTGTTCGCCGTGCACTCGACAAACAAGGTATTAGTTATCAGTATCTTGACGGTTCTTCATCGCAAGCCGATCGCCAGCGCAGCGTGAAAGAATTTCAGACCGGCACAGGCGAACTGTTTCTAATCAGCCTCAAAGCAGGCGGTTTGGGATTGAACCTTACGGCCGCAGACTATGTGTTACACCTCGACCCATGGTGGAATCCTGCGGTCGAAGATCAGGCATCCGACCGCGCCCACCGCATCGGCCAGCAACGACCGGTAACTATCTATCGTTTAGTTGCTGAAAATACAATTGAAGAAAAAATCATTCAACTCCATCATCGCAAACGTGACCTCGCCGAGCGCCTGCTCGAAGGCAGCGACATGGCTGCACACCTGTCTGTGGCCGAAATGATTGAATTAATTCGGGAGGCAAAAGAATGAAATACATTTATGCGGGATATCGAAAAACAGGTTATCTTTCCTCAGAAAAAAACATTTTTCATTTCGCACGCTTGGAATTCCTGAAATTTTCATGTACTTTTGCACCCTTATAACTCATTAAGTATTGTATTTATGCCTCATATTTTCGGATTTCCTTTATTCGCACTATCAAGCAAAAGCAGCAGAGAAACTATTTATTATTGGAAATCATGAATATTCAAATCAAACAATACTGCCATATTACTTCAAGTCGTGTTTTTTTAAGAGGGAAAAGACTATTTAAATCTGCGTATCAATATCCGGAGATGAATGATTTTCTATCCGAAATATATACGTTTCTCGGTATTGATTACCGTAAATTTTTTAAAATGGACGCCCTGTCAAAGGCGGGTTTTTTAGCCTCGGAAATATTGTTGCAGTCGTTCGACCGCGAACAGACGAAGGAAGATATGGGGATACTTCTCTTCAATCAAAGCGGGTCGATTGAAGCCGACCGCGCATACCAGGAGACAATTCAGGATAAAGATAATTACTTCCCAAGTCCGGCAGTTTTTGTTTATACGTTACCCAATATTGTGGCCGGTGAAATCGCAATCCGAAACAAAATACATGGTGAAACGTCATTTTTTGTTTTACCTCAGTTACAATACACAACAATTGAAGATACTGTCAAAGGCGTTTTTTGTAATTCAGACTTAAAGTATCTGTTAACCGGTTGGGTTGAGGTCGAAGACGATGAATTGGATGTACGCATGATGCTCTGTGCACCGGGAGATGGGGGTCGAATTAATATTAAAGCTGCTACTATCGAAAAAATATATAAAAAATAACTTATTAAATATTATTATTAACAATGGATGAATTAATTTTAGAATTAAAGAAAGAAATTATCAAAGTATTAAATCTCGAAGGAATGACCCCTGAAGGTATTTCGGATGATGACGAACTGTTCGGACAAGGCTTGGGACTTGACTCTATTGACGCACTTGAGTTGATCGTATTGCTTGAAAAGAATTACGGCATCAAATTGAAAGACCCTACGCAAGGAAAAGAAATATTTAAATCCGTACGCATGATGGCTGAATTTATTCACGCAAACCGAACAAAATAATGGTTAACGGTTAATGATTAATCTAAATCTTGTAACTCGTAACTCGTAACTCATGAACAAAGACATCTGCATAACCGGAGCAGGAATCATTTCGGCACTGGGAACAGGCAAGCAGGCAACACTTGAAGCGTTGAAAAACAGACAAACAGGTGTTGCTCCCTTGCGTTATCTGACTACCACACATACCGAATTTCCGGTTGGCGAAGTGAAGTATAGCAACGCGGAAATGAAGCAGATGTTGAATTTCCGTCCGGATGATGCCGTCGTTCGCTCTGCCTTGCTTGGTATAATCGCTCTTAAAGAAGCGTTGGCGCAAGCAGGTCTTGAAAACAGGCCTCCCTCTTTGCGTGTGGCTTTTATTTCAGGGATAACGGTGGGAGGAATGGATCAGGCTGAGCTTCATTATCATGATTTTTTATACAATGATTCGAAAAATTCATTTATCGATCTGAATGACTGTGGAGGTGCAACAGAGCAGATAGCCGATTATTTCGGCGGTTTCCGGATGGTTACTACGGTCGTTACAGCCTGCTCGTCTTCAGCCAACGCCATCATGCTGGGAGCCGATCTGATCAAGGAAAACCGTGCAGATATTGTGGTTGCCGGAGGCTGTGAATGTCTTTCAAGGTATCATGTGAATGGCTTTAATACGTTGATGATACTCGACAGGGAAATCTGCAAGCCTTTCGACCGCGATCGTGCAGGTATCAATCTCGGCGAAGGAGCCGGATATGTAGTACTCGAATCGTCCGAAACGGCTCAAAAACGAGGTGTTCAAGCGATTGGAAATATCTCCGGTTATTGCAATGCCTGCGATGCCTACCATCAAACAGCCTCATCGCCCGATGGTCTGGGAGCGTTTTTAGCAATGAAAGGCGCCATTGAACAGGCAGGATTAAGTCCTGAAGATATAGATTATATCAATGCACACGGCACAGGAACGCCTAACAACGATTTGACCGAAGGAATCGCCGTGATGAATCTTTTCGGCGATCGCATCCCGCCCCTTTCTTCTATCAAATCATACCTGGGGCATACCACAAGTGCAGCGGGAAGTATCGAAGCCATCATTTCATTGTTATGTATGGAGCATAACTTCCTGCCGGTCAGCCTGAACTTCAATAACCCGATTGAGGAACATACTTTTGTGCCTGCGACCGACCCGCATCCGACACGTCCCATCCGGCATGTCTTGTCCAACTCGTTTGGCTTCGGCGGAAACAATTCGGCTATTGTCTTATCCAAACAATGAACAGTTAATAATGAACAATGAAGAATGGAAACGCATTAGTGTTTTGGGCATATGCCATATTCCCCTACAATTCTTAACTCTTAACTCATAACTCTAAATTATGGTTTATATACAGTCTGCCACTCAAATCTCTGCCCAAACGCCTTTATCGGACGAATGGTTTGACGTGCCCATTTATTATGACACGCCAAAGGCGCTTTCCATTGATCCGAATTTTGCCGAATACCTTTCGCCAATTATGTCGCGAAGGATGTGCAGTTTGCTGAAACGAGCCATTGTCGCCTCTCGCCTGACACTGCAAAAAGCGTCTGTCGAAATGCCCGACGCCATCATCAGCGGCACAGGGTTAGGCTGTATCGAAAATACGGAAAAATTCCTCTACTCAATTTGGGAAAACGAAGAAAAATTTCTTCAACCCTCCTTTTTCATGCAGTCAACGCATAATATCATCAGTTCGGCCATTGCGATTGACCTGAAATGTCATGGTTATAACAATACCTACGTGCATCGTGGCACATCGTTCGAGAATGCCTTGATGGATGCGATGATTCAATTCAGACAACAAAAAATCCGTTCGGCGCTGGTGGGTGGTTACGACGAACTAACCCCCGACTATTATATCTTTTTCGACCGCATCGGAATTTGGGATTTTTCAAAACAGGAAGCATCGAAACCGAAGTCAAAATGTTTTGCCGGTGAAGCTGCCGTCAGCATGTTGTTACAAACCGAACAAAACGATCAGACACTTTGCGAACTTAACGGTGTAGAGATCATGTACCGCCCTACGGCAGAACAAATTACTCACAGCCTTGATTCTCTGTTAACTCAAGCCGGTTGTTCGTTATCGGACATAGATGCTGTTGCGGTTGGAACGAACAGCAATCCGGCAAACGATGCTGTGTACGACAACAATGTTCCGCAACTTTTTGGCGGATTACCGGTCATGCAATACAAACATCTTTTCGGACAGTCATTTATCTCGTCGGCGCTGGGAACATACGTAGCAGCGGTTTGTCTTCAGAAACAGTCCGTTCCGGCTCATTTGCTGACCGGTAGAGAAGAATGTATCAGTCCGGTGCGACGTATTCTACTGTACAACCATTACCAAAATAAATCTCACTCATTAATGCTTCTATCGCGATGTTCAAACTAATTACTTACACTGCCGTACAGAGCCTGTTTCTTGCTTTCGGACAGGTATTTTTAAAGTTAGCCATGATGCGAATGGACAAATTCAGTTTCACATGGAAGTTTTTCAAGGAAGTCTTACAAAACTGGCCTTTTGCAGCATGCGGCGCAAGTATGCTGATAGCTACGCTGTTATGGCTATATATCTTAAAACATTTTGAATTTTCGGTGGCCTACCCTTTAACAAGCATCAGTTATATCATTGGCATGTTGGCCGCCATGTTCGTTTTTCACGAAGCCATTCCGTTTACCAGATGGATTGGCGTTTTCCTGATTATGATTGGTGTTTTTTTGGTTGTTAAATAAAAAATACCTACCTTGCACCCATCTAAAAAACAAAATACGATGGAAAAAATAAGCAGACGCAGGTTTATTCTGGCAGGAACGGTCGGATTGGCCGGATTGTCCATAGCCGGAAAAGGGATGGAAGAGAATCTGTATTCTCTTGCTAATGATGTAGTTGTAGACAAAGTTAAACTTGGAAATTCAGGTTTAACGGTTTCGCGTATGGCCATGGGAACCGGAACGAGAGGGTATAACAACGGTTCAAATCAAACCCGTCAGGGAATGGAAAGTTTCGTCAAACTGGCACATCATGCCTACGAACGCGGAATAACGTTTTATGATATGGCCGAAGGATATGGCTCTATGCCTTTTGTGGCCGAATCGATCAAAAATTTTCCGCGGGAAAAATTAACGCTTCTTTCGAAGATTTGGACGTATGAAGATGGCTCAGAACGCAACGAACCGGTACCGGTATATTTAGACCGTTTCCGTAAAGCAGCCAATACCGATTATTTTGATGTGATTCTGATGCATTGTATGCAACAGGGTGGCTGGAGCAAAACCCGCAAACATCATATCGAAGGCCTCTCAAAAGCCAAACAGGATGGCATTGTAAAAGCCGTCGGAGTGTCATGCCACCATATTGACGCATTAGCCGAAGCAGCCGAATCGCCCTGGGTCGATGTGATAATGGCGCGCATCAATCCATTCGGAAAAAATATGGATGGCGAAGCCGACGCCGTAAAACCCGTTTTGCTGAAAGCCATTCAAAATGGCAAAGGAGTTGTGGGCATGAAAATATTTGCTGAAGGACAATGCGTGACTGATCAGGAACGCGAACAATCCATCCAATTTGCCGTGACACAAAAACCGGTGCATTGCATGACCATGGGGTTCGAGTCGTTAGCTCAAATGGATGATGCTATTGAGAGGGTGATGAGGCACGCATCAAACATTAATTGAGAATTGAGAATTGAGAATTGAGAATTGAAAAAAAAACCGTGAATTTTAAATTGAACGTAGGGGCGTAAGGCTTACGCCCAAATGACAATAATTTTTGTATTGAAAGAATTTATCATTACAGACGAACAGAGCGAACGAGTCGTTTTGGTTGGTTTGATTTCGCAGGAACAAAACGAACGGCAGGTAAGGGAATACCTTGACGAGTTGGCTTTTTTGGCCGAAACGGCAGGTATCGAACCTGTAAAACGATTTACCCAAAAATTGGATAAGCCACATTCCGTCACGTTTGTCGGTTCCGGCAAACTTAAAGAAATCAAAGAATATGTAGTCGAAAACGACATTGGGATTGTTGTTTTCGACGATGAACTTTCGCCCAAACAACTGCGAAATATTGAAAAAGAGTTGCAGGTGCGGATTTTAGACCGCACACACCTGATACTTGATATTTTTGCACGAAGAGCGCAGACAGCTCATGCAAAAACACAGGTCGAACTGGCACAATATAAATACATGCTCCCCCGTCTGACACGACTATGGACGCACTTAGAAAGGCAACGTGGAGGAGTAGGGATGCGCGGACCAGGCGAGACGCAGTTAGAAATCGACCGCCGTATCATCCTCGATAAAATCGCAAAACTAAAAAAAGACCTGATTGAGATTGACCAGCAAAAATCGTCACAACGGAAAAATCGAGGTAAAATGGTGCGTGTTGCGCTGGTAGGCTATACCAATGTTGGTAAATCGACACTGATGAATCTGTTGAGTAAGAGTGAGGTATTTGCCGAAGACAAGCTGTTTGCCACACTCGACACAACCGTACGTAAAGTGATTATCGAAAACCTGCCTTTCCTGTTGTCCGACACGGTTGGCTTTATCCGCAAACTGCCCACCGAATTGGTCGAATCGTTCAAATCCACCCTCGATGAAGTGCGTGAAGCTGATTTGTTAGTGCATGTGGTAGACATTTCGCATACCTCGTTCGAAGAACAAATCGAAGTTGTCAGTCGCACACTGGCAGACATCGGATGTGCGGAAAAGCCTGTTATCATGCTTTTTAACAAGATTGATATCTTTACGTTCGTTCCGAAAGAAGAAGACGACCTTACGCCACGTGTCAAAGAAAATATCACCTTGGCCGAACTGAAAGAAACATGGATGAACAAAATACCGGATAATTGTATTTTTATTTCTGCCAAGCAACAAACCAATATAAATACCCTGAAATCAATTCTCTACGAACGTGTAAAATCCATTCATATCCAACGCTTCCCGTATAATGATTTTTTGTATCAGCAATATGAGGGGAGTTGAAAATAGAGTTTAGATAAATCTTTTTACCTTTGTGTCATAATTTAAAAAATACAATCATGTCAGAAAAATCGTATAAAATTCCGAAAAATACACCAAAAACCGTTAATGAACCGGTTACGGCTTATCAGCGTCGGCAGGCAACTGCCGACAATGCGTCTTCCGACAATTGGAACCCCAATGTTCCGTTTCATGGTACGCAAGAGGAATGGTGGGATCATTTCCATCGTATCGAGGAAGGACATTTTACACCGTGGGAAACAGCTAAAAAAGAATTTGACACATGGAAGAAAGAATTTCTTGCAAATCACTTGAAGTAAGCGACAAATTCAAGAAAAGCCTTAATGATATTTATTATTATTCTTTTGAAACGTTTGGGCAAATTCAGACTGAACGTTACATGCAAAAAATGGAGAAAGCTATAGACTCACTTTTACATTATTATTTAGCTTATCCCGAATGTCGTCACATTGCCACTAAAAGTCGTATGTACCGCAATATTATCCTTGATGCGCATCTGATCATTTATCGAATTACAGATGAACGTATTGAAGTGTTGGATATTATCCATTCCGCTTCAAGTATCAGCAGAATTCGTGGTGTTCGCAATGTTCGACTATGACGAATCTTTCGATTACGAATTTGAAACTAATTCCTGAACGGATTGCAGTTTGCCGTTTTTGTCATAACTTTCGGTTTTGATTGCTCCCACGCCTTTGGCATACCAGGTAAGGGTTGTTCCTTCGTTTCTCATACCTAAAGCTGTGATATTCACTTTTTGCGAGACCTTGTATGACTGGAAAGTGCCGCCTTCGACCGTAACGTTTTCTATCGCTTCACATTTACCTTCGGTGATCACTGCCGAACAGTTGATAAAACCTATTCTCACTCTTGCAGAGGCATCGCCGAGCGTTTGCCCTACGACAAGATTGCTCGGGATTTTCATTACCGTTCCGCTTACCTGCAGATCGTCAAGCCCTTGCATTGCACCAAACATGCCTTTCATATCTAAATACATGACGCCATCTTTTACTACAATTCGGTAATTGACAATGAACGGTTTGTTTTTGTCGGCAGGTTGGCCTTTGGCATCAAGCACTTCGCTTTCGTAGATAACGGCAAAAGCGTTTTTTGTTCCGGTAATATCCTTTATGGTAGTGCGCGACTGCCCGGTGATTTTGCCATTGGCATCTTTGGTTACATACTCCTGGACGGCGCCTTTTTTCATGGCAAAAAACGCAAATTCGCTTTCAGACGGTGTATAGGGGGCATTGCCTACTTCCGGAATTTCGCCGATCAGTGCATCTGCTTGAGCATCTGCTTCTTCCTGTGTTTTTACGGCTTCATCTATTGCATCGGCAGCCTTTGCAAGCCCTTTATCTGCTTCTTCTAAGCCTTTTTCAAGTTCTTCTTCGGCTCTTTCTTCCGCCTTTTTCTCTACGGCACGTTCGATGCCGCGTTGTACTGCCTGATTAATTCTGTTAAATTGTGCGCTTGCATTTCCGAATACAAAAAGAAATGCAATACAGACTAATAATTTTACTGATTTCATTGATTTACTGTTTTTTTAAATTTATATTATTTTTTCATTCACTTCTTTCATGCGACAAAATTAATAAATAAACAAATGCCGGCATACGTTTTTAAGCCATTTTTTTTAATATTTTTTAACTATTAGCTGTTGCAACGAATTTTTTATTTTCTCTTTTTCGTCCGGATGAAACCAGAGGATGTCTTTGTCGCGTTTGAACCATGTCATTTGTTTGCGGGCGTAGACACGTGTGTTACGTTTGATTTTCTCAATAGCCGACTCCAGCGACCATTCACCATCCAAATAAAGAAACAATTCCTTATAACCCACCGTATTCAGTGAATTATATGAACGGAAAGGATAGACTTTACGGGCTTCCTCCACCAAACCGTCCAGAATCATCTGGTCAACACGTTCATTTATAAGCATATACAGCTCTTCGCGCGGGCGGGTAAGGCCTATCTTGATTGTTTGAAAAGGCCGTTGTTTTATTTGGCGCGTCCGGAAAGATGTATAAGTCCGGCCTGTCATCCGGCAAATTTCAATGGCATGAATGACACGTTTATAATTCGAGCGGTCAACTTCCTCATAATGAACCGGGTCATTTATTTGTAATTCTTCCAGCAAAGGAGGCAGTCCGTGTTTTTCGTATTGTGTCCAAATGGCTTTTCTGATTTCGGGCGTGACGGTTGGTATCTCGTCAATTCCCTTACAGATAGCATCAATGTACATCATTGATCCGCCGGTTAATACAACAACATTGTGTTTCCTGAACAATTCGTTCAAAAGAGTCATCACCTCTTCTTCATATTGGCTGGCGCTGTAATAATCGGTCAACGCAAGTGTTCCGACCATATAATGTTTGGCTTGCGCCATTTGAACCGGATTGGGGGCAGATGTTCCGATAACAAGGTCTTTATACAATTGGCGTGAATCGGCCGAGATAACAGGTGAACTGAGCCATTGTGCAATTTCGATACTCAATGCTGTTTTCCCTACTCCGGTCGGCCCAAGCAGCACCAGTAAAGTGTTCATATATAGTTTTTAATAAGACATTAAGATATTAAGACTCTAAGACTTTTTTCTCTTAATTCTTAATTCCTAATTCTTAATTATTTAATATCGTTCGTCGTCAAAAATATTGTCAATTGATTCACGGTCGTAATCACCTCCGTCGAGCGAATCCAATTCGTCGTCATTAAAATCGGAATCGCCATAGAAATCATCTCCCAAAGCGTAATGGTCGACTTTCTTATCCATTTCTTCGATCGACATTGTCTGAACCGGAGGATGACCGATAGATAACGAACATTGCGGTTTATCGAGCGTTTTTCCGGTAATAATCTCGCTCAATTCCATGAAAAACATCCTATCTGTCATATAGTCAAATACATAAAGCAATCTCTGTTGCTCATCTGTCAGGAGTTCTTCCAACATAGTCGTTTCCATCAGATAAATATCCGCATCTGATGCAGCGCCCATATCAACCAGCGTTATTTCCGTTCGCTTGCTCCAATCGTCGTCACAGATAAAAAATGAAGTCATCTCACCGGGCGTATATTGAGTTGCATCTAAAATTGCAAGATGTAAATCATGAAATGTAGCTTCTGAACTTATTTGAATTTCACGTTTAAAATTTGCTACTTCATCTGAGAGAATTAAAAAACGATATACCATATTATAATTAAGAATTGAGAATTGAGAATTGAGAATTAAAAATAAAAAAAATATTTGTTGTTTTAAAAATTTGATCACTAATCAATAGCCAAACCTACTCATCAATCGAACCCCTGACGATGCCTCGTTTGGACGATTTGATAAAGTGTAGAATCAGATTGCGTTCTTCACTTACTTCGTACTCATTTTCAATACATTGAATAGCGTCCGTATTATTTAGTCCCCGTGTGTAAAGTGTACGGTAAATATCTTGTATAAGGTATACCTGGTCATTGGAAAATCCGCGTCGACGCAGTCCCACGATATTAATTCCGCAATATACAATCGGGTCACGACCGATTAACGTATAGGGAGGGATGTCTTTGCCGACGCGTGAACCGCCCTGAATCATTACATTTTTGGATATTTTCACAAACTGATGTACCAATGTCCCTCCACTGATAATGGCAAAATCGTCTATTTCGACTTCGCCGGCGATTTGTGACGCATTTCCGATGATGATATGATTTTTCAACACACAATCATGTGCAATATGCGAATAAGCCATTATCAAACAATCACTTCCGACGATTGTCTTTCCTTTCGAAGCCGTACCGCGATTGACAGTCGCACATTCTCGAATCGTCGTGTTGTTACCGATCTCAGCCGTTGTGATTTCACCTTTGAATTTCAAATCCTGTGGAATACCGGCTATCACTGCGCCCGGAAATATTTCGCAATTAGCTCCGATTCGGGCGCCGTTGTAAATAACCGCATGAGGGTGGATCAAACAATTATCTCCGATGATTACATCTTTTTCAATAAGTGCAAAAGGGCTTATGGTGACATTATACCCAATTTTTGCTTCGGGATGGATGACCGCTAATGTGGAATGCATATATCTTATTTGTTTTTAATGATTTGCGCCATAAACTCGGCTTCGCATACAATTTTTTCGCCGACAAATGCATAGCCTTTCATCGTAGAAATACCCCGTCGCATGGGGGCTAACAGTTCAAGGCGGAAAAGTAACGTGTCGCCGGGTACTACTTTTTGACGGAATTTCACGCCGTCAATTTTTAAAAAATAGGTAGAATAACGTTCAGGCTCTTCGACTGAACTGAGCACAAGTATGCCTCCGGTCTGTGCCATAGCCTCAACCAACAATACCCCCGGCATAACAGGTTCTTGCGGAAAATGTCCGGGGAAGAAAGGCTCATTGACGGTTACATTTTTAACGCCGACAATTAAATTTTCTTCAATGTGAATGATTTTATCGATCAATAAAAAAGGAAACCTGTGCGGAAGCAGCTCGCAAATCTGGTTGATATCCATTACAGGCTTATTTTCGGATTGATAGAGAGGGGCTTGTATTTCGTTCAGTTTGATATCTTTGCGGATTAAGCGGGCTAATTGGTTGTTGATTTTATGCCCCGGACGTGTTGCGATGACATGTCCCCGAATCGGTTTTCCGATTAATGCCAAATCACCTATGACGTCAATCAATTTATGACGTGCCGGTTCATTAACATAGACAAGGGGTTTATTATTCACATAACCGAGTTCTTTTACATCTATATGCGTCAGCCCTAATTCATCAGCCAAATGATTCAATTCATCCTGCGTCATTTTGCGGTCGTAGATTACAATCGCATTATCGAGGTCGCCTCCTTTGATTAAGTTGTTTTGTAAGAGCATCTCTACCTCATGTACAAATACAAATGTACGCGAAGCAGCCAGTTCGGCCGGAAATTCGCTTATATCCGTCATGGAGGCATATTGATTCGAAAGTACCGGCGAATCGAACGAAATCAGCACATTCATACTGAATTTATCATCAGGCAGCACAATCAGTGACGATCCTGTTAGTTCGTCTTTCACTTCGATTTTATGACGGACTACATAAAAATCTTTCTGAGCATCCTGTTCAATGACCCCTGCTTTCACTATCGCTTCTGTAAATAAACGGGCGCTACCATCCAATATAGGAAACTCCGGTGCATCTACTTCAATCAAACAATTATCTATCTCCAATGCGTATAATGCAGCCAAAGCATGTTCGACCGTACTTACTTGTGCATCCTTTTTTGCAAGAATCGTACCTCGTTGTGTATTAATAACATTTTCCGCTACTGCGTCAATGACCGGTTGCCCTTCAATATCTATACGTTTTATCTTATATCCATGATTTTCAGGCGCCGGAAGAAAAGTAATGTGAATGTTCAATCCTGTATGCAGGCCTTTTCCCTCCAACGAAAATTTTGAGGCAAGCGTTTTTTGTTTGTACATAAGTTGTGTATCTATTATTTTCGTATTTTTTTAGCTATCTTAATCTGACTTTATCAATCTTTTATCTATTTTTATCAACTTTTATCTATCTTTTATCCATCTTTATCCATCCTTTTCTGCTTATTCAATCCACCCGTTTCCCCTGCATTTTTCAACCTTTCAACTTCTTTTTGTAATTGCTGAATAGTCCGATTCATTTCAGGTAATTTATTGATTAATACTATATTGCGAAAATAATCCCGCACGTTTGGCTGAACCGGACTCCCCATATATTCGCCGGGTTGATCAATATTACGTATGACCCCCGACTGAGCGCCGATTTTTACGCCGTCGCTTATATTCAGATGGCCAACGATGCCTACTTGTCCGCCAAACATACAGTTGTTGCCTATCTTCGTCGACCCTGCAATGCCTGTCAGCGCCGCCATAACCGTATTTTCGCCTATTTCCACATTGTGTGCAATCTGAATCAAATTGTCTAATTTAACGCCTCGTCTGATAATGGTCGAACCAATCACAGCCCTGTCGATTGTAGTATTGGCGCCGACCTCTACTTCATCTTCAAGTACCACATTACCTAACTGCGGAATTTTCCGGTATTCTTCGCCTTCCGAAGCAAAGCCGAATCCATCCGAACCGACCACCGACCCGGCATGTAATATACATTGATTGCCGACAATACAAGCATCGTATATCGTTACATGTGGGTACACAATAGAATAATCGCCTATTGTTACATTATTACCGATAAAAGTATGCGGATAAATCTGACAATGCTTACCGATTACTGTATTTTCGCCGATATAAGCCAGATTTCCGACATAACAGTTTTCGCCGACAATGGCAGAATGAGCGATAAAGGCACTTGTATCTATGCCGTTCTTTTTTGTTTTCGTCTGTTCCACCATATTCATCAGCGTCGCTAACGCTACATACGAATCAGGTACTTTTATCAAGGTTGCAGAGATGGTCCTTGCAGGTATAAAATCATTGTTTACCAATACGATATCTGCCTTTGTACCGTAAATATATGACTCGTATTTGGGATTGGCTAAAAAGGTAAGCGTACCCGGTTTCCCTTCTTCAATTCTGGAAAAACCGCTCACTTCCACATCAGCATTACCGGCAATCGTACCATTCAGAGCATTTGCAATATATTGTGCCGAAAACTTCATTAAGTCCTGTTTTTTAAAGATAAGTTGCAAAGGTGGTAAAAAAAATCGGATATGCCTATTTTTTTGGATTTTTTTAGATTATATTTGCAAATATCGCTCCATTTCCTGTTGCACTTTTTCGGCTTCGTATGCTGCCGTTTCTGCAAAAGATTGGGTGTTATCCGCATAAATAATTGCACGTGATGAATTGACTATCAACCCGCATTGGTCGTTCATCCCATACCTGCAAACCTCTTCCAATGAGCCTCCCTGCGCTCCAACGCCGGGCACCAACAAAAAATGATGCGGCACAAGTCTCCGTATTTCAAGAAACATCGTTCCCTGCGTGGCTCCAACTACATACATCATTTGTTCGTCCGACGCCCACTCCTGCGATTTAAGTAAAACCTTTTCAAACAAACGGACACCGTCGGTATCTTCAGTCATTTGAAAATCCATCGAACCCTTATTGGAAGTCAACGCCAATAAAATCACCCATCCATTATATGCAAGGAAAGGTTTCACGCTGTCTTCGCCCATATAGGGAGCAACCGTCACGGCGTCTACTTTCGTATGTTCAAAAAAAGATCGTGCATATAGTTCGGAAGTATTGCCAATATCGCCGCGTTTTGCATCGGCAATGATAAATTGGTCAGGAAAGTGAGTGCGTATATAAGCTACCGTTTTCTCAAACGCAATCATTCCCTCAACGCCCATACTTTCATAAAAAGCCAGATTCGGTTTATAAGCCACACTGTATGGCGATGTTGCATCTACAATCGCCTTATTAAAAGCAAACATCGGGTCTTCTTCCTCAAGTAAATGAGGGGGAATTTTCTTAATATCCGTGTCTAACCCGACACATAAAAAAGAACGTTTGCGTTTGATATTTTGAATAATTTCTTGTTTGGTCATTCTCCGTTTCAACATAAATACATATAACAGCCGGCAAAAATAAGATAAATATTTGATAACAATGATTAAATTTCGCTTCCTTTCAACCGTTCAACATTCTCGGCAACCGTCAGTTGATTGATGCAATCCTGTATATCACCATCCATAAATGCAGATAGGTTATAAAGGGTATAGTTGATGCGATGGTCAGTAATTCGTCCTTGCGGATAGTTATAGGTACGGATTTTGGCCGAACGGTCGCCTGTCGAAACCATTGTCTTGCGCTTGGAGGCTATCTCATCCAGATACTTCTGATATTCAAGATTGTACAGTCTTGTACGTAGTTCTGCCAATGCCTTGTCGTAGTTTTTCAGTTTGGATCGTTCGTCCTGACATTGAACGACAATACCCGATGGAATATGCGTAAGCCGTATTGCCGAATAAGTCGTGTTGACCGACTGCCCTCCTGCCCCCGACGAACAAAACTCATCACGACGAATATCTTTTTCATGCACTTCTACGTCAAATTCATCGGCTTCGGGCAAAACGGCTACGGTAGCAGCCGAAGTATGTACGCGTCCCTGTGTTTCGGTTTGAGGAACACGCTGTACGCGGTGAACGCCCGATTCATATTTCATAATCCCATATACGCCTTCACCTGCAATAGAAAAGATTATTTCCTTAAATCCTCCGATAGTACCTTCGTTATAATCGGTGATTTGTGTCTTCCAACCTTTTGATTCGCAGAACTTTGAATACATCTTAAATAAATCGCCCGCAAAGATAGCTGCCTCGTCACCTCCTGTACCGCCTCTGATTTCAACAATGGCATTTTTACTGTCTTGCGGATCAGCCGGAGTAAGCAATAATTTTATTTCTTCTTCAATTCCGGGTAAACGCTCCAGACAAGCAGTGAGTTCTTCCTGTGCAATCTCTTTTAACTCAGGGTCGGTTTCGGTAAATAAGAAATTTTTGGATTCTTCAATACCTTGAAGTGTCTGCACGTATGCAGCCCTTGCTTGAAGAATATTTTCCAACTCCTTATATTCTTTCGAAAGACGAACAAAACGTTTTTGGTCGGCAATCACTTCTGTTTCGGTAATAAGCGTTGCAACTTCTTTGAAACGCTCTGCAAGCCCGTCTAATTTTGATAATATGGCGTTTTTTTCTATCATTCTGATCAATAAGTATAGTTTCCATACTCCGAACCAATAATCAGTTCTTTCGTATCACTCTCTTCTACCCGCCCGACGATTTGGGCATCTATTCGAAACGATTTGGCTATTTCTATGACTGCCGCAGCATTTTCGGGAGCTAAATAGATTTCCATCCGATGCCCCATATTAAACACTTTATACATCTCAGCCCAATCTGTGCCGCTTTGTTCCTGAATCAAACGAAACAAAGGAGGCACAGGAAAAAGATTGTCCTTTACAATACGCATGTGATCCATGAAATGCAGGATTTTTGTCTGCGCCCCGCCCGAACAGTGAACCATCCCATGAATATGGGGACGCAAACCATCGTCAAAAATCTTTTTTACTACCGGTGCATACGTGCGTGTCGGCGATAATACAAGCCTGCCTGCATCGACCGGTACTCCTTCGACGGAATCGGTCAGGGCTAACCGGCCTGAATAAACAAGGTCGTCGTGCAAAGAAGCATCAAAACTCTCGGGATATTTTTCAGCAAGGTATTTGGCGAACATATCATGGCGTGCAGACGTCAGTCCGTTGCTTCCCATTCCGCCGTTGTACGTTTTTTCATACATCGCCTGTCCGAACGATGCCAAACCGACAATCACATCGCCTGCGCTGATGCGTGCGTTATCAATCACCTCCTCGCGTTTCATCCGGCATGTTACCGTACTGTCTACGATGATGGTACGCACCAAATCGCCCACATCTGCCGTTTCGCCACCGGTCGAATATACACCTATCCCTAAACCCCGAAGTTCCTCCAGCAACTCTTCTATACCGTTGATAATTGCCGAAATAACTTCTCCGGGTATCAACATTTTATTGCGTCCGATGGTATTTGAAACCAAAATACAATCTGTTGCACCTACGCATAAGAGGTCGTCAATATTCATGATCAACGCATCCTGCGCAATGCCTTTCCACACACTCAAGTCGCCTGTTTCACGCCAATAGATATATGCCAGCGACGATTTTGTGCCGGCCCCGTCAGCATGCATGATATTACAATAACCGGGGTCGCCACCCAGTATGTCGGGCATGATTTTACAAAATGCTTTTGGGAAAAGCCCTTTGTCAATATGCTTAATGGCATTATGTACATCGTCTTTCGATGCGCTTACACCCCGTGAAGAATATCGCCGGTCACTCATACATTAATATATATACTTTATTATTTGGCTGTATCATACTGATACAACTTATACTGTTCGATGATATGGATAAGTTTTGTTGCATATTGAGGGTCAGTTGCATAACCACATTGCTTCAATCCCCTTGCCCATGCTTTATAATCTGTTATTTTTAATTTAAAAAGTGGCTTATAGTAAATGCGCTCAGATAAAAAACGTGAATGGTCTTCGAACGATTCGTTGACATTCAAATACTTACGGAAACAATCATTCTTCCCTTCATCATCTTTATTAATGCAAAGTCCGCGCCAGTCAGTACATTTTATGCCGAAATGATTGTTCCCGGCTAACGCTAAGAAACTATGTCCCGCCTGCGATTCAAGCAAGGCTTGCGCCAAAATAATGCTGGAAGGGATTTTATATTTCTTTTGTAATTGAATGGCTTTCTTATGGTAGGTGTTGATATATTCCTTATAATCAGCCGCCTCCGCGTTCGTTGAACCTCCGGGCGGAATTTCAGCCTTTGCAATACAAACACTCATCCAACCCATCATAAAAAGAAGCAGCACCAAATTCCCCCTTTGAAGCGGGTAGGGGAGCACCAAATTCCCCCTTTGAAGCGAGTTGGGGCACACCAAATTCCCCCTTTGAAGGGGGTAGGGGGATGTCCTTGATTTGCTAATCATACCGATACATTTTGAATGTTTTTTTGAGACTGCTCAATCATTAACCTTAACCTTAACCACTAACCATCTACCTGAGTTTCAACATATCTCCTTCCACAGGCACAAAGTTCACATTCTTTTTATTGATTTTATAAAGACTTTTTATTTGAATCCCATACCGTTGAGAGATGCTGTGCATCGATTCGCCTACCTTGACTTCATGATAAAAATTGGGTTGGTCGGCTTTCGTTTTTTTCTTTTCGAGATAGATAATATCACCTGCCTGAAGTGGATAATTGACAGGAATATCATTGTATTTAGCCAGATTTTTCACTTTAAAACCAAGTTCGTATGCTATTTGGGAAAGTGTATCATCCTGTCGTGCAACCACATAAATTAGTCCGTAAGTCTTGTGAATATCACGTTTGTAAATAGTCGGCATATTTGTTGGGGGCGCTGCAGGTTTGGTTTGTGTAACTACTTTTTTAGTAACCTGTATCTTATCCGTATCAAACTTATACAATTGATACCTTTCTATAATATCAATCAGTTTATTGGCATACCCTTTATCGGTTGCATATCCGCAATCCTGAAGACCTTTAGCCCAACCTTTGTAATCGGTTTTTTTCAATGCAAACAATCGTGCGTAGCGAGGGCGTTCTTTTAAAAACAGGGAATGATCCTCGTACGAATCGGCCACACTGTTATATTTCCGGAAGCACTCATTGAGAATTTCCGCATCTTTATAAGCGCGTGCACCGTTCCATTCATGACATTTGATGCCAAAATGATTATTCGCTGTTGAAGCTAAAAATGAAGTACCTGCTCCCGATTCCAATAACGCCTGAGCCAATGTAATGCTTGCCGGAATATTGTACTTTTTCTCTTGCTGCACAGCCATTTGACTGTATGTGTTGATGTATTTGTCATGCGTCGCATTACGCTGACCATTTGTCGCAAAAACAAATGCAAAAGATAAAAATATGCCTGAAATGGTTCGAATACCGGCTGCCATAACCCTAAAATATAAATAATTGGCCGCAAAGATACATAATTATTAATTGCAAACGGTCATTTTTAAGTATAATAAGTTTAGTTTAAGATCACCTTTATACTCGGAATAGACGATTGCACAGGGAGTGTATTGATGCTTGTGGCGCCTATTTTGGCTAATTCGTAGCGCACTTTGGCCAAAGGTTCTTCAATATTTGCTGCATCTAATTGAATATTGTATACTGTAAATTCTTTGCCTACACTTACTGTCGGTTCATCGGCAAACAGATTTTTTTCGCGTAGATAACGGTCTATCTCGTTCACCTTTTCGTTAGCCACGTTAAATATAACGAGCATTTTATTTTCTGCATTGAGCGAACCGTACAGATTGAGTAAAAACATTTGAAGGAGTTCCAGTTTTGCTGCGTCTTTTCGCACTTCCGAGTTTATCCAGATACTTGTCTGCGAGTGCATTACCGTATCAATAATTTTCAGACTGTAATTCTTTATCGCACTTCCCGATTGGGTAATATCTAAGCCAATATCGACGCCGCCATTTTTAATTTTGGCTTCGGTTTTACCCCATGTTTCGTAAATTACAATGCCTGACTCTATCTTCGGAGGCGTTTTATATTTTTGAACAGAAAATGATTGATATTGGTCCAACAATCCGATAGCATCCAATTTTTTGCGTAACCAATCCAATGTGATATAAGGTATTTCGGAGGCAACCGTTATTAATGGTTTTTGCGCACAGAGATTGAGCAAAAAATCTTCAATTGTATCAAATTCATCGTCAGCAACGATCCCGACCAATCGTACACCTCCACGATTTAAGGAAAGTACGCGCTCCAATTTTACCTCTTGTCCATATTCCATTTTCATTTCCAACACGCGCTCACTGATCCAGTCGTCGCCGGCAATTGCCACATCTATCTCATTGAATTCAAGTTGAGAGCCAAACTCCTGCGGACGACCGTCCCATCCAAATAAAAAATTAACTGAAGTAAATTTCGTAGGGCCTCCCTGTGCATATCCGGACACATTAAAACCGCTGTTAGTCAATAGATTGACCAAATTCCCACCTCTGTTCGGATCGGCCAACGATCCGGCCGGCATGCCTATTTTTAATATTGTTTCCATATTTTTATTGTTTATGATACTGTTTAAATTTAAACAGCACCAACTATTACTAATGAATTGTCACTGTTTATCTTACGGTAATAACACGATGAATAGGGCATCCCGCCGGCTTTTTTGGCATGGCACGCCCCTTTGCCTTGCGGCGTTACTAAATACAACAGTGAATTTTGTTCGCAATTGATACGAATTTCTTCTATTTTCAATAGATCGCCCGATGTCAAACCCTTTTTCCACAGTTCATTGCGACTTCGACTCCAATAGGTGGCATAACCGCTCAGACGTGTTTCGTCAAATGCCTCTTTGTTCGCAAATGCCAAAATAAGCACTTCTTTTGTAGTAAAATCCTGCGTAACGACAGGCAATAATTTTTGTCCGTCAGTCCCAAAATCAATCAAAAGTTCAGTCGTATATTCTTTACTCATCGTGTGTTTAAAAAAATAAAGGTGCAAAGGTAACACCTTTTTATTACATAAACCAATTTTATTTAAACAAGTACCTCACGCAACACCCGATTACCAAAATGTGATACTCATTTTCAATTAATTTTGTATTTTTGCAAAAAAAATCATTTAGTTTTCTGAAAATTTGTAATTTTAAAAGTATATATGGAAAAATATAATATCGAAATCACCGTTAAAAAATTCCAACTGAGTGAATTGTCTGATGAAGAAAGACTTTGGATTGATACGGCGGTTATCTCTTCCAAACAGGCGTATGCGCCTTACTCCCAATTCAATGTAGGAGTCGCCGTCATTCTAAGCACCGGGCAAATCGTAACGGGCAGCAATCAGGAAAATGCCGCCTATCCGTCAGGAATGTGTGCCGAACGGGTTGCATTGTTCTATGCCGGCGCCCGGTATCCGGACATTCCGGTCAAAGCGATTGTCGTCGTCGCAACCAAAAACGATGTCATTCAACCACATATATCCCCTTGCGGAGCATGTCGGCAAGTACTGCTTGAAACAGAAAAACGCTATAATCAACCCATACGAATTCTCCTTTATGGAAGTGGCGTTGCATATTCCATTGATTCGGCCGAATCGTTGCTTCCGCTTTCATTTAGTGCAGAAAACCTTTAAATAATTAATTATGAAGAAGAAATATATCATTTTAATTACCGTATTGCTGACCGTATCTTTGCCGGCAATCGCCCAAACACGAAATGCCAATACACCCCTGAAGGGAATGGACGACGAAACATTGTTTCGTACCGTTACACGCGAACTGTCTGACAACAAATTTGGCGGAAGAAAACCGCTCACGCCTTATGAGGCTCCTACATTGGACTATATCTCTGCTAAATTCAAAGAAGTCGGATTAGAGCCGGCAGCCGATGGCAGTTATCTGCAAAAAGTGCCTTTGCTGGGTGTGATGACGCATCTGAAAAACAACGAGGTGGTCGTAACAGGAGCCAAAAAAACAGTCAGACTGCGCAATTGGGACGATATTGTTGTCTGGACATTACGCGCCGAAAAACAACTGAAAGTCAATAAGGCCGATTTTGTATTTGTGGGCTTTGGCATCAATGCGCCCGAATATGGATGGAACGACTATGCAGGCGTTGACGTAAAAGGCAAAGTGGTCGTCATGTTGGTGAACGACCCCGGATTCTACGACGACAACCTTTTCAAGGGTAAAAATATGACATTTTACGGGAGGTGGACGTACAAGTTCGACGAAGCAGGTCGTCAGGGCGCCGCCGCTGCGCTGATTATTCACGATACGGAACCTGCATCGTATGGCTGGAGTGTGGTGCAAAACTCACGTTCGAGCGCTACCCTCAGCCTTTATTCCGAAACAGGAAATAAAGAATTGATCCCTTTTCAGGGTTGGGTAACAGGCGAATCGGCCGTTAAACTGTTTGATGCTGCAGGCGTACCGTTCGACGAATCAATGGCGGCAGCCAAAAAGAAAGGTTTCCAAAGTTTCCCGCTCAAATTGAAAACAACGATCGAATCAACCAACGACTTTGAAGTCAAAGAATCTGCCAATGTCGCCGCTATCCTTCCGGGCACGTCGCTCAAAGACGAATATATTATCTACTCAGGCCATTGGGATCACCTGGGAATCGGCCAACCTGTTGACGGCGACAGTATTTACAACGGTGCAGGCGACAATGCGTCCGGTATTGCAGCCTTGATCCTATTGGGCAAACGTTTCAATGAATTGCCCGAACGCCCCAAACGTTCCATCGTCTTTCTTGCAGTCACAGCCGAAGAATCCGGGTTGCTCGGCTCCAAATATTATGCTGAAAATCCGCTTTTCCCGTTAGATAAGACAGCGATATGCCTCAATATCGACAGCTATGGCGACAAAATGCGCACGAGCGACCTTATCATTTCGGCAGCCGGACAGTCAGAAACAGACCGTTATGTGATTGATGCTGCGGCAACTCAGGGACGGACAGTGTCATTCTCGACGAGCGATACGGGAGGAGGTTATTACCGCTCCGACCATTTCAACTTCGCTAAAGTCGGCATACCGGTCGTATTAGCCCGAAGCGGCAATAAATACATCGATCCGCAAGCCGCCGAAGCACACAACAAGAAATATTACAGCGGCCCAAGCAACTACCATCAGCCCTCGGACGAATACCATGACTGGTGGGATGTATCAGGTTCGCTCAATGATATTTACCTGTTCTACGGAATCGGCCTCCGTTTGGCAAACGACGGATATTTCCCCAAATGGAACGACGGTTTCGAATACAAGTAGAGGCAAGGCATGCCTTGCCTCTACGTCTTGCATAATTCGTAATTCGTACTGCGGCCGCCCGGTTGTTCCTGCTGAAAAATGCCTTTTTCAATTAAATCCTTAATGTCTCTGATTGCTGTATCCTGTGAACATTTACAGATTTTCGCCCATTTCGACGATTGCAGTTTGCCTCTGAAATCGCCATCAAGTAATTTATTCAATATTTTTATTTGTCTGCCATTGAGTGTTATCTTAGCATTTTTGTTCCAAAAATCTGCTTTATACAGCACGCTTTGCAATATTTTTTCTGAAGCGAGCAACGCATTTTTAAAACAATTCAAAAACCAATCAAGCCAACCGGTAATATCACTGTTTGTATTATGTTGCGTTTTTTCAAGTGTATCATAATATTTTTTACGCTCTTTGAGAATCTGTGCCGACATACTGTAAAAACGTTGTTTGCTTTCATCGCTTCGGGCAAGTAGCATGTCACTGATTGCTCTTGCCATACGGCCGTTTCCGTCGTCGAAAGGATGAATTGTCACAAACCACAAATGCGCTATTGCAGCCTTTATCACACTGTCTGTTTCGTCGTTTTCAGCATTGAGCCATTGCAGGAACTTATCCATTTCCGATTGGACTTTTTCTGCTGTAACGGCTTCGTAATGTATTTTTTCTCTGCCCATTGCACCTGAAACGACTTGCATTTCATTTTTTCGGTAACCGGCAACATCAATTTTATGACTGCCACTGTAACCTGTTGGAAACAGTGCAGCATGCCATCCAAACATACGTTCTTCGGTAAGCGACAGTTCATATCTTTGCGTAGCATCAAGCATCATCTCAACAATACCGTCAATATTTCTTGCCGAAATAACAAGCCCCGCCGTATCAATTCCCAAACGACGGGCAATAGACGAGCGAACTTGTGCCCGATTCAGTTTTTCTCCTTCTATTTCAGAAGATTTCAGGATGTCAAGCGTGATAATTTCGAGTGTTGCTTCTGCCTGAAACGCAAAACCTAATGCATTCATTTTGCCCAAAAGCCGTCCTTGCATATTGCGTACCTGCGCCAATAAAACAGAAATTCTCTTATCCTCCCAACTAAAATCAGTCCAATTTTCGTTTTGATAAATGTATTGAGCCATACCTGATAAAAATTTTTGCAAAAATACAATAATTGCAGAGAATATGCAAATTATATTACGCAAAAAATGCGTAGAATATTAGATTTTATCTACGCATTTTTAGCCACATTTGCCCATAACTTAGATTCGCGGCTTCTGGATAATGCGGATAATCAGAGAAACAAAGTAAATGATAAGTCCGTAAAACAGCGGAATAACCATCACCTTCATGCCTCCCCAGATAACAGACTGAGCAACATCACGGGATTCCATAAATTTTGCTCCTATGTAGAATCCCAACAAAGCGCCAAACACGCCGACAACAAGCCCCATAATGCCAATCTCTTTGACCCATGCGGGAGCTTTCCATGCAGCCAGCAACAATGCCAACAAAATAATGGTCATTATTGACATATAACCGGCGCCACCTTCCACAAATAATGTAAACATAATCGTAAAATTTTAATAGTTAATAAATCGATGCAAAGATACCATGCACAGTGTAAGGTTGGTGCGATTCGATCCGACTAAATCCCCCGCTCAAACAACTAAATCCCCATAATAGAAAAATAACGGACAAAAGACCTTTGTTTTTGCTATATTTGCTCCGTGAAAGAGCGTGTACAAAGGCCAACCATCGTTTTGCACCACCTCTTCAGGTAACAATCGAAAAGATGAAACGTTATTTCGAAATAATCTATTGGCTCGCCGCCACAGGTTTGATAAGCCTGCTCTTTATGAGTTTGACGGAAAGTTATATCATGGCCCTGTTTCTATCGGTTATGATGCTTCCGGGTGCGCTTTTTGCCAAATTCTTCGGAAATTCCATATCGTTCAAAAACCGTTTCAAAGGGATTATGGACATCATTTATTTTCTATTGATAATCCTTGTGATGGAATACCTCTTGATTTTTCTTGTTTATGCCTATTTTGACAATTACAATATAACCAGGCATATTGGTATCCTTTTCAATCCGCTTTTTATCTGGCTGCTACTGTTTGCTTTTTTAGGTTTGGAAAGGTTTTTGGCAGCGAAACTTGCTATCGGCGAAACGCGCAACAGATTTATTGAGTTT
>Ga0082212_10001667_pt1 | contig 32639 bp, 30 predicted proteins | sample TergutNt197P3_FD_71548 | JGI IMG/M metagenome (GOLD analysis project Ga0082212, IMG submission 71548) | Neocapritermes taracua P3 segment gut microbial communities from Petit-Saut dam, French Guiana - Nt197 P3 | ecosystem: Host-associated > Arthropoda: Insects > Digestive system > Gut ... | reverse complement strand
TGTGGCAAAGCCGCAGGAATGCATCCGCCTTTCAAGGGTTTGACGCACCGTCAGGCGGCAAAAAGACAAGGCAAGAATCGCAAGTTATTGTCTTACAGTTCCTAAACGGCGCCAGCGGTAATATGAAGAACCGCAGCACGGGGTATCCGATTTTCAAAGGACCATCGTGGTCATATAGGATACAAACGTCAGTGTAAAAAGGCTCGCTATTGTAGTGATGAGGACTGCCGACGTCGCGTACTCCACATCGGAACCGTTGGCCCCCGCGATCATAGGCACTAAAGTGATCGTCGGCAGCCCGAACAGCAGCGAGGACACGACGGCGATCTCCTGTTCGACGCCGATAGCTTTCAAGACTAAAAACAGGCAAACCGGGAGGATCATCATCTTAACGGCGATCAACGCGTAAAACTCATAATGCTTCAAAATGCCCTTGATATCAAGCGTCGCGATCATCCCGCCGATATATAAAAACGGAAGCGCAGCGCCCGTGTCCGCCATGGCGGTAAACGCCCTGTCCATGATGGGCGGCAGCCTCACGTTGAGCATGATGAGGACGATCGAAAGGATGACCGCGATCAGCGGCGGGTTGAGCATGTTAACCAGCGTTTTCGGGCTGAATTTCAGCTTGTTGTCGACCGGGAAGGACAACGAATACCCGTATGTCCAAAAAAGAGCCTGATCCACGATCGCGTACATTGTAACGTAGATCATGACCCTTTGCCCGAAAACAGACAATAACAGCGGTATACCGATGAACCCGACATTGCCGAATGTGTGCGACAAAGAGAAGAGAGAAGCTTTGTTGCCTTTCAGCCTGAGGATTTTCGGCATTATCCTCGATATGATTATGATGGAAACGTATACGCAGGCGTAGACGCCGGACAGGAAAATGTATTTTCCCATATCCGCGCGGGTTGCGCCGTTTACCGTGTTAACGAACAGGATGAACGGAACGATGACACGCGAGAACAGATTTGTGATGACAGGCAGCGCGCTGCCCGGGAGAAATTTGGTCTTAACAACGGCATACCCTATTACTATGATAATGCAGAAAATAATGACCTGATTCAGTACGGCGTTAAATTGATCCATTCTTTTCCCCTGTCTTTATCTTGATTTCACGTAACTGTTCACTGTCTGCCCATCAGGGGCTGCGCGGTATGGTTTTTTTGTTGAGGGAATACCGGTGAAAAGGCCGGTAGCTGACCAGCGAACCAAAGGTTCGCGAACAATAAAAACCATGCCACGCAGCGCTGCAAACGGGATGCCCCTTGAATAGTAATGATTCCACTACGGTACTTCGACGTACGGTTTCATACGTATGCGCGCAGTGAACTGAGGTTCCTGTTGGGACGCCGCCATGGATATCGCCCCCGACGCCGTTTCGGACGCCATAAAAGCAACCCGCTAGAACCCCAGAACCCCGCCTTTGTCCGCGGACGTAACAAGCGCGGCGTACCGCGCCAGGTATCCGGACAGCTTCTTCGGCTCATAGACCCAGGCAGCCCGCCGTTTTTCGAGCTCGGCGTCGTCCACATGCAGCGTCAGCGTCTTATTGTTAACATCTATCGTTATGACGTCCCCGTCGCGGACCAGCGCGATCGGGCCGCCTGCCGCCGCTTCGGGCGAAATATGCCCGACAAAGCAGCCGCTGTTAGTACCGGAAAAGCGCCCGTCGGTAATCATAGCCGTCGACGCGGCCAGTCCCTGGCCAACGATCGTTTTCATCGGCTTGTACAATTCCTTCATGCCGGGACCGCCCTTCGGACCTTCGTATCTAATGACGACGACCGTACCCGGCGGGACTTTTCGCGCCTCTATCGCGGCGGCGCATTCGTCCTCGGAATCGAAGCACAGCGCAGAACCCGTGAAGACGCGGACTTCCGGCGCGATGGCAGCGGGCTTGGAAACCCCTGTGTCGGGGCAAAGGTTCCCCCGCATGATGGCGAGCCCTCCAAGCGCGCTATGCGGATCATCGAGCGTCCGAATAAGCTCCCCGTTGCGCGGGTACGGGCTGACAAACGTCTCAAGATTTTCGCCCAGCGTTTTCCCGGTGACGGTCAGAGCGTCCGTGTTGAGCAGCGGCCGGAGATTCTTCATGATCTCGGGTACGCCGCCTGCGTAATACAGATCGACCGCATCGTAGTCATGTGACGCGGGATTGATCTTCGCCAGGAGCGGAACTCTTTCGCTGAAACGATCATAATCGTCAAGGACAACGGCGGAATCGATTCCCAGTTCATAGGCTATGGCGCAGCTGTGTATGACAGCGTTGGTCGACCCCCCGGCGGCCATCATCAGCGCGACCGCGTTTTCCAGCGATTTTTTCGTCATTATACGGCGCGAGGTTATACCCGCCCTGACGAGCTCAACGATTTGCTCTCCGCTTCTAAACGCGCTGCGCAGGCGCTCGTTAAAAAACGCCGGGATCAGCGCGCCGCCGGGCAGCGTCATGCCCAGCGCCTCCGCCATGCAGCACATGCTGTTCGCCGTGCCCATAAACTGGCACGAACCGCATGTGGGCGTACTGACGGCGCCCAGCCGGATAACGTCTTCTTCCGATATAGCGCCGGTCTGAGCGCGGCCCATCGCCTCGCTGCAAGTCGTTGAGTCCGATGACGGCTGGCCGTCAAACCCGGGCCCCGAAAGCATACAGCCTCCGGGAACCAGGATCGCCGGGATATCCAGCCGCGCGGCCGCCATCAGCATCCCCGGCACTATTTTATCGCAGCTTCCAAGCAGGACTATACCGTCCAGCCTGTGCGCGCTGCATATTATCTCCACACTGTCGGCGATATTATCTCTGGAGGGGAGCACGTAATTATTGCCGTTATGGCCGCCGCCCAGTCCGTCGCAGCAGGCAATAACGCCGAACTCAGCCGGAGTCCCGCCCGCGCGGTAGACGCCGTGCTTAACATGCTCCGCGACCGCGCGAAGGTTAGTATGCCCCGGAACCATATCTGAAAAGGAGTTCGCAATGCCTATTACGGGGCGGGACATGTCGTCGTCAGAATACGCGCACCCTTTCCATATGACCTGGTTGCTTATCCGTGATATATCCGTTAGTTCAGGAACGCCGTCATGCTTCATATCTGTAAACCTCCCCGTCTTTCACGCGTTTGATGACGCCGCGCAGGCGCAGGTAATCAAGATGTGACAGGCACTCGCCCACCGCGAATATCTTCTGAGCGGCGGGGAACTCGTCCCAGTTGGCTGCGCGTATCTTCCACCGCATCTCACCCGCGATCTCGTAAGCCGTGGAGCCGGGCGCGGCGCGGGTGATCCTCTCGACCTCCGCAAGCCGCACGTCATGATGCTCCAGCAGCGCGCCGATACGCGCGTGAAAGTCTCCGGTCTTTCGATGTCCCGGAAGCGCGGTCTTAACCGGGTACTCGCGGATCGCGCGCAGCGAGTCCAGATAATCGCCAAGCGAGTCTTCAACCGACAGCCACGCGGTAATGTTCGGCGTTATGTCAAACAATACGTGATCTCCCGAAAACATCAGCCCGCTCCGTTCGTCCCACAGGCACATGTGCCCCGGCGAATGGCCGGGCGTCAGGATACAGCGAAGCGCATAATCACCGGCCCGCATGACGGCGCCGTCCTTGACGCAGGTGTAACGGTTTCCGCCGGGCGGCGCGAACATAATGGCAGGGTTCAGCGACTCCAGACCGTCGACGATATTTGAAGGCATGCCGGCAAGTATATCCCTCGCCTTGTTACCGGCCCATCTGTCGGCCCACTTGCCGGACCATTCTTCACCCTTTGCAGGCAGGTTCATGAGCATCTGGCCGTCGATTTCGCTGATGTACATGCTCCTGCCCTCGCCAATGATCTCCGATGATAGTCCGGAATGATCGGCGTGCAAATGCGTCAAAAAAATATCTACGTTCCCGGGATCTTCACCCAGCTCCTCAAGTCCCGCCAGCAGCGCTTCCCTGCATGCCGAAAGACGGAACCCCGTATCGATCAGGAGGCTGTGTTCCGGGTCTGCTATGAGATAGCTGTTAAGTTCTTTCAGCGGGTTTCCGGGAAGCGTTACCGGGATACGGAAAATTCCTTTCGCGACTTCTTCGGTGCGTCGTCCATTTTCAAGCATATCGAAACCTTTTTTTTAAGTTGTAATTTTTCGCTTTACAGCGCCCGGCCCGGGGCTGCGCTTAGTATAGCCTAACCCGGGGCTGCGCCCCAAACGCTAATAGATACTATCACCCATATGAACCGCCGTCAAGTTACAAGTTACAGTACACGGGGCGCCGCGGCTGTACTCTGATTCGCGCGCATAGTCGCGTGGCCGGCCCCAATAGCATACCATCGCTTCATCCCTACCCCGGGATGCGTGCCTGCCGGCCTCCGCCTGACGATTCACGCATCATCAGAGTTCATCCCCGCGCCTCTAGGCGCGTTGCGCCCCGTGTACTGTTACAGTTATTACGCGCTTAAACAATCCGCGCAAACAATTCTATTGTATAAGGCGGGAAAAATATGATAAACTGGTTGCAGCGGCATAATCCCGGTACCAACGATGAAGTGAAATGGTAGTTTATTATAACAGGAGGAACTGATACCCATGACTTACTGGAAAGATTCGCTGCTCGTCGGCGTCCCTCAAATCGACACGCAGCACCGCAGACTCGTCGATATGCTCGATAAACTGATGGAAGCCTGTATGCAGGGAAAAGGGCGCGCGGCGATCGGTCAGACGCTTGATTTTGCCGTCGCGTATACAAAAGAGCATTTCAGCGATGAGGAAAAACTGCAGGCTAAGTACGAGTACCCCGGTCTGCCCGCGCATAAACTGCTTCACGCAGAGTTTATCAAAGAGATAAACGCGCTTCAACGCGAATTTGAGCAGACAGGGCCAAACGTCGCGCTCACGGGAAAGGTCAATAAAACTCTTGTCGACTGGCTGATCAAGCACATAACCACCGAAGACAAGAAACACGGCGAGCATATCAGTAAGGCGATGGCCGCAAAATGACCGGAAACCGTTTCAGGTCATTTACGGCGCTTTTTACGACGATATGCGTTTGTGCCCTTCTCGCGGCGTGCGGGCCGAAGAACATCGGCGCCGTATCGGCCTATTCCCCCAAGCAGATCGCGGCTGTCATTATTGCTTCACAGTCTGATATCCCTGAACTTATACCTCTTACGCCGGAGGACGATTTGTTTGCCGGGTATCTTTCGAGCAACTACCTGCTCGACGCGGATGGTTTTTTGAACGGCGCAGTCTGCTATGCGTTCGGCGTTGAAGCGAGCGAAATTACTGTGCTGCTGCTGAGTGACAGCGCGGACGTAAAAAATACGGCAGACGCGCTGATAGATTACAGGGAACGGCGTACGGCGGCGTTGACCGGTTACGTGCCGGAACAGGCCGATCTTGCGGAACACGGGGTCGTGATCACGCACGGGGCCTATGTCGCGCTTCTGATCTGCGGTGATACCGGCGGAGCGGAATCGGCGTTTATATCGTGTTTTGGCATCTCTCCTCCGGGAATTCCGCCTGATGTTTTCATGTCTTCAGGAAATGAGCAGCCGGGATCGGCCCAAACGCCGGCGCCGACCGCAGCGCCCGCCACAGCGCCTGCCGCGCCGCCGACGCCCGGTTCGACCACCGGGCCCGATCAGACTCCGACCCCTGCTCCGGCTTCGACGACGTCACCGACTCCCTCGCCGACGACGGCCGGTACGCAATCCCCGGCGCCTACGCCGACTACAGAGCCTGCGTCTACAGGAACGCCGGCGCCGACCGGAACGCAAGCCCCGACGCCTACACCTGAGCAAACCGCAACGCAAGCCCCGACGCCTACACCTGAGCAGACGCCAACGCAATCCCCGGTGCCTACCCCAGAGCAAACCGCAACGCCGACGCCCACCGGGTCGCCTGCACCGACCGGGACACCCACCGGGTCGCCGACGCCTATCCCCACGCCAACCCCAACTCCAACGCCCACCGCAACGCCGTCGCCTATCCCCACGCCTACCGCGACTCCAACGCCCACAGCGACCCCAACGCCAACTCCGACGCCGGAACCGCCAAGTCCCGCCGAAGACGTCTACGACCCCGCCTCTATCCTGACGGCGTGGTCAACCGGCGACGCCTCCGCGCTGACGGATAAGAACCGGGCTATACTTGATAAATTCACAGATGTTATCGGCGAGGTTATCACCGAAGGTATGACCAAGTATCAAAAAGAGCTCGCCATACATGACTGGATCGTCCTGTGGTCTTCGTATGATACTGAAGCCAGCAATAACTCGCCGACCGCGAAACCCAGCCCTGATAACGACAACCCTTACGGGCTGCTGTTTCACAGGAAGTCAATTTGCAGCGGCTATACGTCGACGTTTCAATTATTCATGGACATGCTGGGCATAGAATGCATAACAGTCAACGGATTCGCGCGGGACAGGCGAAACGTCCACGCATGGAACATGGTGCGGCTGGAGGGCGACTGGTATTGCGTGGACGTCACGTGGGACGATCCGACAGTAACAGTCGGCTCCGATTTCATTTCTCATGAGTTCTTCAACGTTACCAGCCGGCATATGCGGGATACGTGGCACATATGGGACGAAGCCTCGGTTCCCGAAGCGACCGCAACCGCCTTCAGTTACGCGAATATGAGCTCGTCCTGACGCGCGCCCGCCCGATCATCGGCGATTTATATACCGGAGCGCGTCTGCGCCGATATCTTTATCTGAGTCTCGCCTGTCTTTTTCTTTTTCCTGATCGCCGCCGGTCGAGTCGCTGAAAATCATTGATCTGAACAAACTCACCGCGCCGGACGAGCCGTCTGTGTTTGAATCGTCGCTGCTTTTTTGGCCGCCGCGTTTATCTCCGGAATACATCGGCTTGAATATCTTGTACAATCCATAGCCGGACAACCCGCCGATGATCAACCCAAGGCTCCCGTAATCAGAAATGTTGAGCAGACAAAAGAAAAACAGGACTATAAGTACGATAACTGTACACGCTGCAAAAAAGAGTTTCATTTGTTCTACCTCCTCATCATTGTGGGCTGCCGCCCCTTGCGTTGCAACGCTTGACGCGACAAAACCATCATCTTCCCGCCAAAAAGCCGCGTTCACGATTGCAATCAACTTTCTCCGATGAGACAAGTATAATTTTGCAGGTGTCCAATAAAACTCACAGTAAAAAATATGTCAGGAGAACCGTTCCGATAACCGTTCTCCTGACGTCTTTTTATACGTTATTCAGTATGCCTCGCGCTTATCTGATCCCGTTTATCAACCCGTTGAATCCGCCGGAACCGACTGAAAAAACAGAGTTCAGTACAATCAAATCAATATCGTCGTATCCTGCAAGAGTTTCCAGGACGGAGCCGTTGAAACTCCTCGGGTCAAATACGATTATCCTCTCATAATTGGGAGCAAGCCATGGGACGAACGCGTTGCCGAAAGAGTCCTTTATCACTGCGCACGTCCTGCCGTTTCCTACTGAGGTAGTGATCTCATATATAGGATTATCTCCGCCGATGAAAATGGAGTACGTCGCGTTGCCGTAGACGACGTGAAGCGGGCTTGACACTTCAACAGACTCTCTCTGCCTGTAGTATATTATAGTGTCCGGGTTGTCTCTCAGTTCGCTTGTGGGATGCACGTTATACAGATAGCCCCAAAAACCGGCAAGCTCGTAACTGTCATACTCGCCGATCGGAACGGGGACTAAACCGGCAGCCTCGCAAAAAGCGAGATACGCGTAGTACGCCCCGAGCGCCGTCCAGTGGTGATCCGTCCTGAAATACACATACTCCTCCCTGTGCGCGCCCAAATATGAGTAGGCGTCCACTGAACGAACGTTCTCCAGATTATCATTGACCGCCCTGATCGCGGCGTACTCAGAATCGGAAGCCGACTTGTACCTGTCGTCGATGAACTCTATGGCTGTCGGAACGATCAGCGAGAATACCCTCCCCCTGCCCTCAAGGGCGCCGGCATAGCCACTGACTATTTCGGCATACCTGATACACGCGCTCTCGCTGTACCCGAAAAGCTCTATCAATCTGTCCGGAAACGCCAGCAGCGGCCCCGCTCTGACCGGCTCGGCGCCGCCTGCCGCAACAGCGCTCAGCGATGCGCCGCCCTGTCCCGCAGCGCTCAGCGAAACCGAGTCGGGCCTGGTACGCGCGTAGTCCGACGCAGCATAAGCAGCGCCGCTCCCGCCGCCGGGATCCGACCCGCTGTTCTGCGCGCCGCCGACGCCCGATCCCGGCGCGCCGCCGGCACTGTTTCCCGGCCCTAAATCGGCCGGCTCAGAGACATGACCTGCTCTGTTGGCGGGATTGCTTGAAAAAATGACGGTTGGCGCCTCTCTCATAGCTACCCCGTAAGCGCTGCCGATGCTTTGCGACATCAAAACAAAATCTGTCCGGAAACCCACCCTGTCGGCTATATAGCCCTCGACCCGGCTTGAAAACTCACCGCTCAAAGCTGTACGTAAGCTAAGTTCCGGAAGCGCGGTCAGCGCCCTGTTTTCCAGCTCCTCCACTCTGCCGTCGGCAGGCGCTAAATGGGTGACCATGCATAAAAATATCATGACGCAGCAAAAGCACCAGGCGTTGATCTTATCGACATCGACCCTGCCCCTGTTTTTGTTATGCAATATGCTGATCGCGTCAACTAAATCCATCATTTCATCTTTACCGCCTAACACTTAATAATATATACTCGCATGACGGAAGAGACCGACGGAGGGATATATGCTTTCGCACACGAGTACAAGTCGTAACTATTCAGGGGGCATCCAAAAAACACAGGTTGGTTACAGCCAACGCACGAGTACTGCTGTGAAAACGGCATTGTTGCTGTAAATCTGTGTGCGGGCTGTAACCATTGCGAGTTTTTCGGATACCCCCTGAACAGTTACTACAAGTCTTTCAAAACCTGAAGTACAAAAATGGATTATACGTCTGCCCCAGCAGCATGAGAAAGCTGGTGAAAATACAAGCGCCCGTAAACACAGGCTCCGAGAACCTGATTTTCGGAAACACCTCAAAGAGGAACCCGTACGCCTTTTTCGGCAAAGAAGTCGACGCCAGGGCAAGCGCAACCAGCAGCCAAATATGGCTGATCAAAACCGATTCGGGAAGAAAACCCGTCAGAGGCGCGCCGGTGAAGAAAAGGGCTCTGAAAAACACCGTAAACTCCGTAAGGTCCGTGAAATAGAACAAACCCCAGCCGACCAGAATCGCGATGATCGTATATGCCCGCGCGAACATGACCGGGATACTTTTCAATACGCCTTTCAGCGAAAACTTTTCAAACATCAAAAGCGCGCCGAAGTACGCGCCCCACAGGATAAAGTTCCAGGACGCGCCGTGCCAGAACCCGGTCAGAAGCCAGACTACCGCTACGTTCCTTATCTGCATACGCCTGTTTCCGCCCAAAGGAATGTAGACATAATCCCGGAAAAACGAACTGAGGGAGATATGCCATCTGCGCCAGAAGTCCGTTACGGATACGGCCTCGTAGGGATAGTTGAAATTTTCCGGAAAGTCAAAGCCAAGCATTCCGCCCAGCCCGATAGCCATATCCGAATAACCTGAGAAGTCGAAATATATCTGAAAAGCGTAAAACACGATACCGAGCCACGCCGAAGCCGTCGAAATCCTCGCGGTATCGGCGAGCAGCATAGCGGCGGCGGCGCCGGCGGGATTCGCAAGCAGCGCTTTCTTCGCGAGCCCGCACGCGAACCTCGTAATGCCCCTGCCGAAACGTCCCGCAGTGATATTTCTGACGGTCAAGCTGCTCTCAACGCTGCTGTAACGCACGATAGGCCCGGCTACAAGCTGGGGAAACATGGTCACATAGCACATGAAACTCAGGAAGTTCTTTTGGACTTTGATCTTGCCCCTGTACATATCGATCGTATAAGAAAGCGTTTGAAAAGTATAAAATGAAATACCGAGAGGCAAGCTGAAGCCGGGTACCGCAAAGTTTGTGTGCAACAGCGAGTTGAGATTTTCAATAATGAACCCTGAGTATTTGAAGGTCGACAACAGCCCGAGATTCACCATCAACGACGCAGCCAGCGCGATCTTTCTCCCCGCGCCTTCCCGGCGCCTGTCTATCGCAATGCCGCAGAGATAATCGGTCAGCCCGCTTGCGATAAGAGCCAGCACCCAGACCGGCTCGCCCCACGCGTAAAACAGAAGCGAAAAAGCGACAAGGACGATGTTTCTATAAGTGGTGTTCCGGCTCAAAAAATAGAGTATCAGAAATACCGGCAGGAATAGACACAGGAACGTCACGCTGGAAAATACCACTTAAACTCCACCCCGACATACAGAAAAATAAAACCACAAGCATGGATCCACGCTCATGGTTTTATTTTATTTCAGCTTGTATCTCAGTTGTATAATATCGCTTACATCTTGAATACGATGTGATTACGAAAAAGTAACAACGCGCGCCCGTCGCCCCCACCCGGTTTACGCGCGCGAGTACTTCACCAATGGATCATACCCCCGAGGTATACCCGGTGATCGCCCGGCGTCAGGTTATAAGGATCCTGAAGCCTCCGGACATAAGGGAAAACGGCAGGGCGACGACCTCGGACTCCACCCGGTACTCTTCGAGAAACTCCGGCACCTCTATGTCGAGTTTGAGATGAGTCTTGCTGGTAAGCTCAGTGGTGAACAGCCCCCCTACGCAGTTGAGAAACTCCTTCATCGCGTCCCTTGCTATTTCGTCAGTGGCTTCGATCGTCGCGCCCATGAATCCCTCGGCGAATTTGCCGGCGAACTCCATCGCGCCGGAAACGTCTCCGGCGGAAAAAACCAGAGCGTTGGACGCGTCGCCTTTCAGTTTCATGGATATAGTGTACGGAACGCTGACATTCGAGAGCTTCTCAGCCTTGCTGAGCATTATTTCCTTATCGACAAGGCGGATCACAGTGGCTATGAACGTTCTGGCAAATACTGTCAGTATGGGGTATTCCTTTCCGTTTATCTCCGCAATTTTTGTTATGTACGTATCGACGTGGTTGTTAAGCAGGCGCTCGAAATCCGCGTTGCTGAACCCAAGCTCCTCCTTGAACTCGGCAAGGGAGGCTTCCGCCGTCTCGGCCGACACGTAATTTTTATCATGCAGTATTTGCTTGATAATCAGATAATCGCGCGGTTGTTTATCCAAAAGGTAGTCGAGCTGCTCCTGCGTCAAAAACCCGTTTCTGATCGCGAGTTCGCCGAAGTGAGCGTTTTGCGAAGCCTGCTGCCGGTTGATCGTTTCCGCCTGTTCGGGCGAAATCATTTTTTCCTCTACCGCAAGCGCGCCTATCCTTATCTTGGCGTCTTTCTGCGCGGCCAGCGCGTCGATGGCCTGCTGCGATGTGAGTAATCCTTTACTTTCAAGATGGGACACAAAAATATGGTTAAACACAGCCCGCGACTCCCTTCAATATTACCTTTCACATTAGCCCATAAGCGGCAGGATCGTATTCATGAATTCTGTGATCTCAATATGCTGCGGGCAGACTTTTTCGCATGCGCCGCACTGCACGCACTCTTTCGGCGTAGCGACTGTAAGCCCCATCATGTAATAGAGATGCCTCACAGAATCCGGATCCTTGTGGATCAGATAGTCGTTATATATATGCAGCGCCCTTGGTATATCTATCTCTTTCGGGCATTGCGGAACGCAGTAGCGGCATGACGTGCAGGGGCTGGAAGGGGTGGCGTTTATAATCTCTACAGCCTTTTTGACGAGTTTATGCTCTTCTTTCGTCAACGGTTTGAAGTCCTTGAACGTCTTGACGTTGTCCTCGACCTCGCTCAGCGCGCCCATTCCCGTCAGTATCGCCATAATGCCGTCAAGCTCCGCAAGAAAGCGAAATGCCCAGGAAGCGACGGAGACGTCAGGGTTTGCTGCTTTGAGCATCTTTCCCGACTCGGACGCTTCGCTTGCCAGCCAGCCGCCTTTGCACGGCTCCATTACAGTCATCGGCATGTCATGCTTTCGCGCGGTCTCATACAGCCCCCGCGACTGCGTCTTCGGATCCTCCCAGTCCAAGTAGTTGAGCTGGAGCAGGATAAGCTCCGTTTCCGGATGCTTGCTCAAAGTATCGTCAAGCAGCTCCGGCGTGTCATGGAACGAAAACCCGATGTGTCTCGCGAGGCCTTTTTCTTTCAGCCCGCGTAAAAACCCCCACGCGTCAAGCTCGTCCGCTTTCTTGATATAATCGGCGTTGAGCGCGTGCAAGAAGTAAAAGTCGACATAATCCAGGTTTAGGCGCTCGAGCGATTTTTCAAATTGCTTTTGCATGTCTTCGCGTTTCTTGATCGGCAGAAGCGACAATTTTGTGTTGATCACAAACGAGTCGCGCGGGTATCTCGGCACAAGGGTTTCTCCAAACGCTTTTTCTGACGCTTCGTATACGTGGCAAGTGTCAAAATACGAGTACCCGGCTTCCATAAAAGTATCTATCATTTTGTAGATCGTTTCGTAGTCGAGTTTTCCGTCAATTCTCGGCAGGCGCATGTTGCCGTAGCCAAGTTTTCCCGTGTTCATTCCAAAATACTGCGCGCTCTCCGCCGCTCCGGTCATATGGCGTCACCAGCTTTCTTTGTTTTTTTTGACATTATAACCTTTTATGCCCGATGATGCAAGATGAGCGTGAAATCATCAGAAAAGTTGCCCCTGTCGGAAAAACATGGTAAAATAGCACTACGAGCGCAGCTTTCTTTATGCGGAGCAATTACCGGAGGATAATATCGGTGGAGTCTGACAATAACAACATAAAAAGCGAATTACGGCGGAACTTCATGCTGGAAGGAAACCTGGTAAAAGTTATCTTTCTGGTTGCTCTGCCGCAAGTAGTCACGATGCTGATAGACTCCATATATAATATGGCGGACGCGTTTTTTGTCAGCGGGCTGGGCGAAGCGGCGGTAGCGGCGGTCGGCGTCAACGATTCGCTGATGATGCTGATCCGGGCGGTCTCGATCGGTTTCGGCATGGGTTCGGCAAGTTTTATATCCCGCGCCCTTGGCGCTAAAAGGGATGAAGACGCGTCGCGCGCGGCGACGACCACGCTGCTGACGGCAATAGCGGTCGTCGGAGCTCTCGCGATCTTCGGGTCGGTCTTTCTGGAGCCCCTTGTCAACCTGCTCGGGGCTACGGATAATATCCGTCCTTTTTCCATGGACTACGCCAGATGGATCCTTATATCCTCGCCCATTACGGCAGCGACAGTCGTCCTCGCCCAAATCCTCAGAGGAGAAGGCAGCACGACCTTCTCTATGGCCGGCAATGTCGCCGGCTGCGTGATAAACATAGCGCTCGACCCCATCTTTATCTCCATTCTTGGAATGGGCGTAGCAGGCGCGGCCATCGCTACAAGTATCTCGAAATCGGTAAGCCTTATTATTCTGCTGTGGCCGTTTATCAGGAAGCGATGCGTTATTCGGCTCAAGCTGTCATTCTTTTCACCAACGAGGGAGATCTATTCCGAAATCGCAAAAATGGGCATACCCACGATGCTGCGCACCAGCATGATGAGCGTCGCGGCGATACTTATCAACAATGTCGCAGCCGGTTTCGGGGACGCCGCGCTGGCCGCAATATCGGTCGCCAATCGCAGCATGCGCTTTATCGGCGCGGCTGTAATGGGATTCAGCCAGGGTTTCCAGCCTATCGCGGGTTACAGTTGGGGCGCAAAGAAATACGGCAGGGTGCTGAGGTCGTTTCTGTACACCATAGCCATCGGCGGTATCGTAGGATCCGTCCTGGGAGCCGGCCTGGCGATATTCGCCGAGCAGACGGTCCGCATATTCGCAAGCGGCGACGACGTTACGAATCTGGGTACTATACTTATCCGCTCGCAGAGCATCATGCTCGTGCCTCATGTATGGGTCATGATAGTCACCGGCTTGTACCAGGCTCTTGGGGACGCGCTGAAAGCCGGCGTTCTGGGGCTGTCGCGGCAGCTCTTTGTGCTGATACCCTGCGTACTGGTCATGTCGTTCGTATTTGGCGAGATCGGTCTGGCGTACTCCCAGGCTGTCTCGGACGCCCTCTCCTTCATAATGGCGGCGATCATGGTAATACCGATGATAAAGAGGCTTATCAGCCTTGATAAAGAAACCCGAAGTAACAGTTTCGATTCTGTTTGACAATAGCGCGGCCTTACATTAAAATGCTAGTAATAATCAATAATGAGGGCGGGAAGCCCGGGCGCCATGAAAAGATCGGGAGGGGTTTCGTGTATTCTGTCGGGTTTGATAACGATAAGTATTTAAAACTTCAGTCCGAAAAGATCCTGGAGAGGATCGGAATGTTTGAAAACAAGCTCTATCTGGAGTTTGGAGGAAAGCTGTTCGACGACTACCACGCCGCGCGGGTGCTGCCCGGCTTCATGCCCGACAGCAAGGTACGGCTTCTGAAAATGCTCGCGGACAAAGCAGAGATAGTGATCGTCATCAACGCGTCAAATATCGAGTCGAGCAAAGCGATAGGCGATTCGGGCATCGCGTATGACGACGACGTTCTCAGGCTTATCGACGAATTCCGCAAAAGCGGACTGTACGTGGGCAGCGTAGTCATAAGCCAGTATCTCGGACAATCCGCCGCCGACAACTTCAAGGACTATCTCGAAGGACGCGGCATAACCGTCTACGTGATGCATTACATAGCGGAATCGGATTATCCTTCCAACATACAGCTGATTCTGAGCGACAAAGGGTATGGCCACAACGATTACATCAAAACCGCGCGCCCCCTTGTCGTCATAACCGCGCCGGGCCCGGGAAGCGGAAAAATGGCCGCGTGCCTGTCGCAGCTCTATCACGAAAACAAGCGGGGCGTTAAGGCGGGCTACGCGAAATTTGAGACGTTCCCTCTGTGGAACCGGCCGCTCAAACATATGATCAATCTCGCTTACGAGTCCGCGACGGCTGACCTCAACGACGTCAACATGATCGATCCGTTCCATCTGGAGGCGTACGGCGTTTCCGCCGTAAACTACAATCGTGATATTGAAGTTTTCCCGATCCTAAACGCGATGTTCGGGCGCATCTGGGGTGAAAGCCCCTACAGTTCGCCCACAGACATGGGCGTCAACATGGTCGGGTACTGTATCTCAAACGAGGATATCTGCTCTGAAGCTTCGAAACAGGAAATAATCCGCAGATACTTCAACACGCAAAACGAATACGCCAAAGGGAACATCAGCAAGCCTGTCGCGTCGAGGCTTGAGCTGCTGATGAACAACGCGGGCCTGTCCCCCGCGGACAGGCCGCCGGTGACGCCCGCGTTGGAAAAGGCAAAACTTACAGAGGGGCCGTGCGTCGCGATAGAGCTGCCGGACGGCACAATGGTGACCGGAAAGACAACGCCTCTTTTAGGCGCGTCGTCGGCGGCGCTGCTCAACGCGATAAAATATCTCGCGGGCATCGACGACAGGGTCCCGCTTATATCGCCCGTCGTTATCGAGCCGATCCAGAAGCTCAAGGTCGGCTATCTCGGCAATGAGAACCCCCGCCTTCACACCGACGAAGTCCTCGTCGCGCTCTCTATCTGCGCCGCCACAAATCCCATCGCCGAACTCGTCATCGAGCAGCTTCCAAAGCTGATAAACTCGGAAGCGCATTCCAGCGTCATGCTGTCGCAAGTCGACATAGGCGTTTTCCGCCAGCTTGGCGTAAATATGACCTGCGAACCCGTTTACCAGATAATGCGGATGTTTCACGGGTAAGAAGATTTCGCGTCCCAATGGCTGCCTGATGTCGGCCCGCGTCCCAATGGCTGCCTGATGTCGGCCCGCGTCCCAACGGCTGCCTGATGTCGGCCCGCGCCGGCGTGTCATAACGCGATCCGGGTTGGCTGCGTTTGGCGGATCAGTGCCCGCCCAGGTCAAATACTCTCGTAAAGTCTATCGAATTATACTCGGCGGTAAATTCGGGCGTAAGGCTTTCTTTCCACCCGTACATCGCGGAATCGAACATATCGTAAGCAGTAATATTCCGGAGAGTCCTGAAATCGTACTGGCTGTAGTTGTACGCGGGTATCTCATCGAAATCCACCGGTTTTCTGAAGATAATATGATAGCCGTAGGAAGTTTCGACTATGCCGCTGTATTCGCCTATCTCAAGAGCAACACAGGCGTCATAGAACTCCGGGACCATATCGCCGTACTGGAACAGATAGCCGTTCGGAAACATCGCCAGACCGTCGCCGTCGTCCGTTCTTTCCTGCATCAGCTCGTCAAAATACGACTCAAAGTCGTCGCCCTCATAATTGTCGAGGAGGTCCAGTATCTCCTCACTCTCTGTTATCGCGGTATCTTCTCCCTCCTCAGGCCTCAGCCTGAGGATATGTTTTGCCATGAGATATCCGTCAAACATCGTGAATGCCGCCGCATCCTCATCCGACAGCAACTCGCCGTACTCGCCGTAAAGCTCTCTCAGAGTGGCATTCGCCAGATTGCCGATGCTGACAAGGTAGTCAAACAGCTCGCGGCTGCTGATGCCGTCCATTTCCCACACCGCCCTCATAAACGCTTCCTCGCTGCCGTACTGCATCAGCGCGTTCTCGAAATCTTCACGTATGTACTCAAGGTCTTCCGCGCTCAGAGCGGCGCCTGTTACATCCACGCCATACTCGACAGCCTTGTAAAGCAGCGCGTTGTCAACGGCGAAATCCAGCACAGTTTCGGCAAACGTCATGCCGTTGTAAATGATTTCCGTCCAGTCGTGGATCTCCCCGAACGTTTGCAGCATGCCGTTTATGTTAGTGCGTATGTGGAAAAACAGTTCATCCCACGTTACAGTGTAGTCGCCGGCAACGATCATAACGGTATCCGGCGCGAACGCCCTGAACGCGGCGTCATAATCTATTTCATGGCTATGGCTCTCAGTCGACGGACTCAGCGCCTGCGATGGCTGGAGTATTTGAGGCGGAGGGGATGTTTCAAGAAGGGAGTCCCAGTTGGCGCTCTCCTCGCATCCGGTCGATACCGCGATAAACGCGGCGATGCAAATCGCCAGTATAGCTGTCTTTTTCATTTTATTACCATTCCTTTCAAGCGCCGCGTTCGCGCGGCGCAGATATTGCGTCGTCATCGCGTCAGCGATGTTCCGGCTCTTTTGACCGGAAAGACACAGGCCTTATCCTCCATTAATTTCCTTTTTTGCGTATGCGTACGCCCTTACGAACCTGACGGCTTCATCTACGACGGCGGGCCCCTTCAGTTTGAGCGCGATGGCGGGAGCGGTTCCCGCGACGATCTTTACGCGACTCGTATACTCCGGCAGAGCGTAAAGCCTTGTGACGCTCTCCATCGTGAAGTCCGCCAGTTTCAGCTTCAGCCAGCCTTCATTCTGCGAGATTTCCGTTATTCCCTCAATCGAGGCCTCGCTGCGCAGCATCGCTATCGAAGTCAGCGTTATCACCTGTGACGGCGGGTCGCCATACCTGTCTATCAGCTCCGCGATGATGTCGTCGCAGTCTTCTTCGTTTCTAATGAGCGCTATTCGCCTGTACAGATCCATACGCTGCTGCCCGGACGGGATATACTGCTCCGGGATGCTGGCCGACACGTTCAGGTCAGCGGGGCATTCCGCTTTCGCCGGCGGTTTTTCGCCCTTTTCCTCCAAAACAGCCTCTTCGAGGAGCTTGAGATACATGTCATACCCTACGCTGAGCATATGGCCGGATTGCTCCGCGCCGAGAAGGCTCCCCGCGCCCCTTATCTCAAGATCCCGCATAGCTATCTTGAACCCGGAATTGAACTCCGCGAACTCCCTGATAGCGCTGAGCCTCTTTTCCGCTACCTCCGACAAGACCTTCCCCCGTCGAAACGTCAGGTACGCGTATGCCCGCCGCGGCGACCGGCCGACGCGGCCCCGTATTTGATGGAGCTGCGCAAGTCCGAGCTTGTCCGCGTCCTCCACAATAAGCGTGTTTACATTCGCAATATCTATACCGGACTCGATTATTGTCGTGCAAACGAGAACCTGAATATCGCCTGCGACCATTCTTTCCATCACGTCGCTCAACTGGTCTTCGTCCATCCTGCCGTGGGCGACGGCAAGGCTCACTCCTTCAAGAATTTCTGTAAGCCGCGCCGTAACGCGCTCTATATTCTCAATACGATTATGCAGATAATAGACCTGACCGCCGCGAGCGATCTCGCGCCGGATCGCGTCGCAAAGGATCCCCCAATCGTGTTCAAGCACGTAAGTCTGAACGGGACGGCGGCTGTGCGGAGGTTCTTCTATCGTCGACATATCGCGTATCCCCGACAGAGCCATGTTCATTGTACGCGGTATCGGCGTCGCCGAAAGCGTAAGAACGTCAACCTGCTTCGACATTTCTTTCAGCCTCTCTTTATGAGAAACGCCGAACCTCTGTTCCTCGTCGACCACAAGCAGGCCGAGTTTATTAAAACTTACGTCTTTTTGCAAAAGCCGGTGAGTGCCGATCACCATGTCTACGCTTCCGTTTTCCATCTCCCGCAGAGTTTTCCTTATTTCAGCCTGGCTCCTGAACCGGCTCAGTACCTCGATGTTCACCGGATATCCCGCAAACCTGCGGACCGACGTGACGTAGTGCTGCTGGGCGAGCACCGTCGTAGGAACGAGTATCGCCGCCTGATATCCGCCAAGCACGCATTTCATCGCCGCCCTAAGCGCGACTTCCGTCTTGCCGTATCCGACGTCTCCGCAAAGCAGCCGGTCCATAGGGATCGGTTTCTCCATGTCCTCCTTGATCTCCTGAATGCATTTCAGTTGGTCGTCCGTCTCCTGATAACCGAATTTATCTTCAAATTCCGCCTGCCAGACAGTGTCGGGCGGAAACGCCAACCCCTTGATGCGCTGACGCGCGGCATATAGTTTGATCAGTTCGCGCGCCATCTCTTTTGCGGCGGATTTTGCCCGCGATTTCGCTTTCGACCAGTCTGTTCCGCCCAGCCTGGAAAGCTTGATACCGCGCGGCATGCCGTCCTCATCACTACCGTCGGTACCCCCGCCTATGTATTTCGCGACCAGATCGAGCTGCGTCGCGGGGACGTACAGGCTGTCTGTACCCGCGTAAGCTATTTTTACATAGTCTTTTTGCGCCCCGTCGACCGGTATCTTGAAAAAACCAACGAAACGGCCGATCCCGTGCTGGTCGTGCACCACGACGTCGCCCGGCGACAGATCCGCGAAGCTTTGCAGCCGCTCGCGGTTCGACGTGTCTTTCCTTCTTTTTCTGCCTCGGCGCGCTAAAGGCGGTGCTATGATTTGCCCCTCGGTTATGACCGCAAGCTTCAGGCCGGGATACTCCATACCGGCCGACAGTTCGCCGACAGTCAAAACGCAACTGCCATTATTTGGCATTTCTTGCAGTTCGTAATCCAGCGTGGTTGTGATCCCACGTTCTTCAAGGTACTCCCTGAGCGATCCCGCGCGGCGCTTATCAAGGCATAATATGACAGTCTTAAAGCCGGACTTGTTATAATACTCAATGTCGGACGCGGCCGTCTCCATGCTCCCGCCGTAGGACGGAAGCCGTTTAGCGCTGATGCTCATAAGCGTTCTCGGGCGCATCGGGTATCTGCTCCCCGTAAAGCTGTCGAGCATAATGGCAGGGAACGATTCGATGCGGGCTACCAGGCCTTCCCAATCCTCCGAGAACCGTACCAGGCTGCTTTCAAGCGTTCCTGACTCAAGCAGCGCAAGGCTCTCTTCCGCAAGCAGTTTCAAAAAGCCTTCCGCCCGTTCTTTGACCCGCAGCGGCTCGAACATCATGATCACCGCATCTTCGCTCAAATAGTCGAGCGCGGTAGACATCGGGTAGATAAGCTCTATATACCTGTCGGCGGCAGGGAAGCTTCGCCTCTCTCTCAGCCTCTCTATATCGGCCGCCATGTTCTTGATCAGCGCCGGGTTTGTCGTGCGGCGTTTTTCCAGGCGCTTCACATGCCCGTCCAGTTCATTGGCAAGGCCGTCGGCGCCTTCGCCGTCCGCGCCGCTATAGAACGTCGGGAGCGTTTCCGCGACGGGTATAATGGTTGCTGCGTCGAGTTTCTCCGTCCGCCGCTGCGAGGATACGTCGAAGAACCCCATAGAGTCTATTTCGTCGCCGAAGAACTCGCATCGAACCGGCTCGTCGTGGGCGGGGGAGAAGAAGTCCAGGATCCCCCCGCGAAGAGCGAACTGGCCCGCCCCCTCGACCTGCTCGCTGCGGCTGTAACCGCAAAGTATGAGCCTTTCGGCGATCTCGTTTATATCGCCTGTTCCGCCAAGTTTCAATGTAAACGCGGCGTCTTTCAATCGCTGAGGAGGGATCGTTCTTTGGAGCGCTCCGCTGACCGTCATAACTACTATGGGCGCTCTCTTCTCAGACATGGCGTTCAGCGTTGTTATCCTGCGCTGTTCGAGCTGCCGCGAAACGACTTCCGCGCTGTGAAACGTGTACTCTCTCATGCCGAGCGTCAGCGCCTGCTCCATAGTCAGCGCCGAAATATCGCGGGCCAGGCGCGCGGCTTCGTCCTCATCCGCGCAGACGACCGCGACAGGGCGCATCGTGGCAGTCCTGACCGCCGCGGCGGCATGGGCGCGGTGGATCTCCGACAGTCCGGAAACGACGGCAGGGCATGTCCCGGCGTCTATCCCCGCGACGAGCCGCCTGAAGTCAGGTTCATCCAGCAGCGATTTGGTTAGTGACAGCATGTGTTGCTCCTTTTCGTGAGGAGTGATGTGCAATATTGTTTCACGTGAAACAATATATAGTAGAACTGACCAGGAAACTAGCGGAGACCCCACAAGATTTGTTTCACGTGAAACAAAATATTAGGTTACTATTCAGGGGGCGCCGTGGCTGTACTCTGAACAGTTACAATATTAGCAGTATTACAAATCACGCAAGTATTCCTCCAGCCATTTCACCACGCCGTCTGCGTCGTTCGACGCGCAGATGCGATCGGCGGCCGCTATTACCTCGGGCGTCGCGTTTTCAACGGCGACCCGGACGTCGCAGGCTTCAAACATCGGGATATCATTTGCGTTATCACCGAACCCGATAACGCTCTCGTATTCATAAGCCTCCCTGAGATAGATCAACGCGTTGCGTTTCGAGGCTCCGGCGCTGAATACTTCGAGATACCAAAGATCCGGGCTGTAGTTGTCCTTGTAGAAAGTGACGCCTAATCCGCTTAACGTTCCAAACGCGTCGCGTACCGGGAGCAGCCGCTCACGCGTATCGAGCAGCGTAAGGTAAATGATATGCTCCGGCGAAATATCGGAAAAGCTTTCGGTGTGATAAAAAGGCTTATTATATCGCGCGATGCGCTCCTCAGTGAAGTCGCGAAGCGGTTTTTGCTCAAGGGATTCATGATATGTTTTTAGAGTCCCGTCGTTAAGCTCGTACATGAAGCCTGTCGTATCAAAAGTCCTGAAAACATCGATCGCCTCAGCTACGGCCTCAGGTGGGAACGTGTAAATTCGGATATAGCTTTTCCGCTGTAAATCATATATCAACACGCCGTTCATCAGTACGACAGGAACGCGTAAATCTAAACCTGCCAGTATCATACCGGCGGAAGATAACGTCCGCGCCGTGGCGACCGAGAAACACATGCCGCCGGAGATCATAGAATTCAGCGCGCTTTTCGTGTACTCCGACAACTCGGCGTTCCGGTCCAGCAAAGTCCCGTCAAGGTCTGATATAAAGAGAGTTTTGTTCATTTAGAATCCATTTCTATATTCGGCGCCGGTGAGGCGCTGAGTAGACGCTTTCCATTCCGCAAGGTACTACAACGGGTTCTTTTGTATCCTCGCAAATCTCCGCGGGTATTTCTCCGGTGTTTCTGCCGTTTTACAGATAAGCACAGCCCGGTGGGTCACATCCGTACCGGGTATGGCGTAGTCGACGCAGTCCTGTAATCGCGCGCCCAGCGCCTCTATCGCGCCGCTCGCCTCTTTTATTTCGTCCGCCGAATCCACGCCCTTCATCGCGATAAACATACCTCCGGCGCGGACAAACGGAAGGCACATTTCGCACAGTATATTCAGACGCGCAACGGCCCGCGATAACGCTATATCGTAACGTTCACGCATTTCCGGCTTGCGCGCGGCTTCCTCCGCTCTGGAATGTATGAGTTCAGCCTCAATCCCCAAATCATCGCATACTTCCTTTAAAAACGCGACGCGTTTCCGTGTAGCGTCCAGCAGCGCAAGGTCAACTGACGGCTCGGCGAGCTTCAATGGCACGCCGGGAAACCCTGCGCCGCTGCCGACGTCTATCACACGCGCGTTTTTGAAATCATGCGCATTGAGCAGCGCCAGCGAATCGAGAAAATGCAGACTCGCTACATCCTCCTCGCCTGATATTGCCGTGAGGTTTACGTCTCTGCCGCGTTTCTCAAGGATATCGTAATACGACGCAAACGCCGAGCCGGCGCCGCTCGGAAGTACTATACCCAGTTCCTCCGCGCCGCGCGTCACAGCGGTCTCTATTTCATTATCAGATTCTTTCAAGTCTATGCTTCAATCTCCTATTTACGGAAAATACACGCTGTTAGCTCACCGCAACGTCAGAATGCTGCTGCGCGATGTAAATATGTGTGATGCCGTTTAAGAGCGCCGCCATAAGAACGCCGCGTTTTGCGACGTCTTCGTGTCCCCGGGCCACGATTGCCGCCGCGAACAGCAACAAATTCTGCTTATCGGCAAAAATCGATCTAAACCCTTTTTGTGTCTGTAGAAAAGTATACGCTTCAACCATATCGCTAATAATAACGTCATTATCTGCACGGGACAGCGCCAGGATTCCAATCGGTACCAGGCTGAGCGACTTTTCCTCCATCATATATATATCGCGCAGGGCAATCGCTCGGTTGACCGTCTCGTCGGAAGCGCCGCCCAGAACCAATATCTGAGATAGTTCCTTTATATAGCCCTTTCCGCTGTATTCACCCTTTAATTGTGAATATATCCGCTCGATATGCTCTAGTCCTTTATCGACGTCAAAATCCGAAAGCCCAAGCATGGCAGCGAAAATATAGTCACCCGGCCCGGCAGTAAAACGAAAGAGCCTTACCACTCCTTTGTAAAACGCTCTCGCGCGCTCAACGACAGCGGAGTATCTATCGGAATCTGCGCCTGCCGCGATTTGGTACGCAGCCGCGGCAAGGTATTCGGTTGCGCGGAGTTTTTCGCTTCTAAGCAGTTCGTATACCCGCAGCGTCCTGCTAAACACATGCGCCGGTTTATCGGTCTGCGACATAAGCGCCGCAATGCAAAGCGACATATTCCCGCGGAATGCGGAAAAGGCCCCTGTTGTTCCTATTACAAAATCATAACACTGCCTGACAGCCCCGCAATCCACAGTTTTATTCTCCTGTGCATAAAGAAGCGCAGCCAGACGCCCGGCCAAATACATTCGATTGCCGAAATCCTTTTTGAAAACTTGAGCGTTTAACGCAAACAGGCTTATTTTTGCCTCAGTTTCTTCAGTCACCGCTTTATGCTTTCTCTTTCGTATCTATCCGCCGTTTTTCTCTTTTAGTATGTCGCGTATCTCAGTCAGCAGGATTTCCTGTTTCGTAGGCTCGGGCGGCGCCTCGTCGGTCTTCTTCTTGCGGAACTTATTGAGCGCCTTTACGAATACGAAAACGGTAAACGCCACGACTACGAAGCTTATGACGCTGTTCAGGAACAGCCCGACACCAAGCGTGCCCGGTTCGGCGTTACCATACAAGCTGGGCAGCTCGATCTCCCAGTTTTTGAAATCGACGCCAATGAGAATGCCGATCAGCGGCGTTACGATATTTGTGACGATTGCCGTTATCACCGCCGTGAACGCGCCGCCGACTATGATGCCAACTGCCATGTCGATCATATTGCCTTTGATAGCAAACGCTTTGAACTCCGCGAGAAACTTCTTCATTTTATTTCGCTCCTACCTCTTATTTTGAATTAGTTGTCTGATATTTAGTTTTACTGGCCCTTGAGTAACTTTTCACTGTCTGCCCATCAGGGGCTGCGCGGTATGGTTTTTTTGCTGTGGGAATACCGGTGAAAAGGCCGGTAGCTGACCAGCGAACCAAAGGTTCGCGAACAACAAAAACCATGCCACGCTGCTCTGCAAACGGGTTACCCCCCTTGTGTAGTAACGCCCTTGATATCATTGAAAATACTCGTCTTCCGTCCATTTCGCAGGATTGCCGTCAATGTATTGCCATATGCTCAGATAATCCGTCTCGTCCCGGATGACGTGGTCGTAATATGATTTCTGCTATATTGAGTAACCGATCTGTTTGGATACACAGCGCTTGAGTTGCTGAACTATTGTGGACACATTTGTAGGGGCGATTATTAATCGCCCGTGTGTTAAACCCAAAATCATATGAATATGGTTGGGCATTATAACATATTTATCAACCGCAACGTCATGATAATGTTTTGGTATCTCGAGTATAGCAGTCTCGGCTATTCTTCCGTATTCTGATAATAGAACCACCGCTTTCGGGCGATTAATAATCGCCCCTACGTCGGGTACGACAGATCCCAACAACGCCGCCTTGTCTTTCGTACATATCGTTATATAATAATACCCTGCTGATGAATAGTCGTAGTCCTTCAGACGATTGCTTTTTCTATTATCCATTTTCTGCGGATGAGATCACTTCCAGGCCGCCGAGGTATTTCCGCAATACTTCCGGCACGGTGATGCTGCCGTCTTCTTGCTGATTTTGCTCGACGAGCGCGGGAAGTACGCGGGAAGTCGCAAGTCCCGAGCCGTTGAGCGTGTGCATGAAATCGATTTTACCCGTATCCGCGCGCCTGAACCGCATGGCGCCGCGCCGCGCCTGATAACAACGCGCGTTTGAGACCGACGATACTTCCTTATATCCGTCCATCGACGGTATTTGGATCTCGATATCATATGTGCGGGCCATCGCCGCGGAACAGTCCCCGGCCGCCAGCTTGACCGTCCTGAAATGAAAACCCAAACCTGCGACAAGCGCTTCGGCTTTGCCGACAAGCTCGTCAAACGCAGCGTCCGAACCTTCCGGCGTGGTGAACTGCACCATCTCGACTTTGTTGAACTGGTGGCCGCGTACCATACCGCGCTCGTCGGAACCGTATGTCCCGGCCTCACGCCTGAAGCACGGTGTATACGATATATATTTCTTCGGCAGTTCCGCTTCCGTCAGTATTTCGTCTCTATGCAGCGATATGAGCGCCGCTTCCGCAGTGGGCAGCATGTAGTGCATCCTTTCGTCCGTCGGGTTTGCGATCTTATACACCTCGTCGGCAAACTTCGGGAATTGCCCCGCCGTCAAACCGCACTGATATTCCAGCATGTGCGGGACCAGCAGCAGTTCATATCCGTCCGCGATATGCGCGTCAATAAAATAATTGAGCAGCGCCCATTCCAGCCTGGCGCCAAAGCCGCGGTATATCCAAAAGCCACTGCCCGCGAGCTTTGTTCCGCGCGGATAGTCTATCAGGCCGAGGCTGGTACACAGTTCCATGTGGTTTTTAGGCTCGAATCCGAACTCGTGCGGTTCCCCGTAGTAACGCAGCGGTTCATTGTTCTCTTTTCCGCCGGGGGACAGGTCGTCGTCCGGCGGGTTCGGTAAACCGAGCATCAGCTCGTTAAGCTCGTCTTCTACGGAGCGCAGTTCCGCATCCTCTTCGCGTATTTTCTCTTTCAACGCGTTAAGCTGCGAGATAAGACCGGAAGAGTCCCCCCCCTCCTTTTTTATGACGGGGATCTGCTTCGAAAGCGTATTCTGCTCGGCTTTGTCCGTCCCGGCCTCGGCGATTATCGCGCGGCGCCGAACATCAAGCCCGACGATCCGGTCGACGTCCTCCGAACACTCGGCGCCTTTTTTCAACAGCCTTTGCTTGATCACTTCGGGCGTCTCCCGGATCAGTTTTATATCAATCATTGTCGCAATCCTCGCTTGCTCCTTATTTCGTGTTTTTTGCCTGCTCCTTTACCTTTTGACCGGAAGATGCAATTTCAGTCAGCGCGTCATAAAGAACGTTAAAGTCATTCTGGTCGTAGAAATCTATCTCTATTCTCCCCTGATTCGGAGTCCTTCCCCGCTTTATCGTAACGCGCCGCCCCAGAGCAGCCGTTAGCTGGTTTTGCGCTTCGATCACGTAATCGACTTCGTCGGCGCGCTGCTTTTCGCGTTTCGGTTTTTCGCGGTCAAGCTTCTTTACAAGAGCTTCCACTTCGCGTACGCTCATACCGTTACTGACTGCGGTCCGCGCGGCTGAGCGCATCATTTCCTCGCTTTTCAGGGCAAGCAGCGCCCTTGCGCTTCCGGCCGACAGCTCATTTCGTAAAACCATCTCTGTCAGTTCGGCAGGTAATGAGAGCAGCCTGAGGGAGTTGGCGACCGAAGGTCTGGAACGGCTCACTCTTTGCGCGACGTCTTCCTGCGTCATACTGAACTCTTCCATCAGCGCCCTGAAACCCCGGGCTTCCTCTATAGGGCTCAGGTCCTCGCGCTGCAGGTTTTCCACCAAAGCCAGCTCAAGAGCTCTCTTATCGTCCGCGACTACGATCCGCACCGGCACTTCGTCGAGACCGGCTGCCCGCGCCGCCCGCCATCTGCGTTCTCCGGCGATTATCTGGTAGTAGCCGCCCTCTATGACTCGTACCATCAGCGGAGAGAGGACTCCGTGTTCTCGTATGGAATCGGCCAGCTCGTCGATTTTCTCCTGTTCAAACACAGTGCGGGGCTGCTCCTGCCTCGGTTCGACCCTCTGTATCGGCAGATACTCAAAATCCCCGGGCGACGAGTAGTTTGCCGCGTCCCCGAGCAGCGCGCCAAGCCCCGCTCCCAAACCCTTTTGCTTCATGATGTATCCCCGCTTTCCCTGAGCAATCGCTGATAACTCCCAACGTCATCTGAACGCTGTCTTTCTCCTCGCGCTTTATTCAGCATTCACATAATGCTATCCTCTTTTGACAAACTCTTTCGCAAGTTCTATATATGCCTGCGACCCCCGCGACGGCTTGTCGTATTCCGTTATCGGCATACCGTGGCTTGGCGCCTCCGCAAGACGCACATTTCTCGGAATTGCGACATTATATACCTTTTGCTTAAAGAATTTTTTTATCTCCGCGGCAACCTGCGCGGAGAAATTCGTTCTTGAGTCGTACATTGTCAGCAGGACGCCCTCTATCTCCAACGCCGGATTCAGAAGTTTTTTGATCGTACGTATCGTCGACGTCAGGTCAGACAACCCTTCCAACGCGAAATACTCGCACTGCACGGGGATCAATACAGTGTCCGCCGCGCACAGCGAGTTAAGAGTAAGCATTTCAAGCGACGGCGGGCAGTCGATCAAAATATAGTCATAAGCGGCGCGCACGCCCTCAAGCACATTTTTTAGTACGAACTCACGCCCTTGCAGCGCAACAAGTTCGATCCCCGCTCCGGACAGTATCTTGTTAGACGGCAGAACGTCGCCGTACGGAGTCTTCTCGATCGCCTGAGCAGCGTCGACGCCTTCGATAAGCACGTTATATATGTTTGGCGCGCCCTTATTCTTGTCAACGCCCAGTCCGGACGTCGCGTTGCTTTGCGGGTCCATATCGCACAGCAGCACGCTAACTTTTTTCTCGGTCAGCGCGGCGCAAAGGTTGACGCAGGTAGTCGTCTTGCCGACGCCACCCTTCTGATTCGCCACCGCCACTATTTTCCCCATCGATGTTCTCCCTGTGTTATTGCATTATTGCAGAAATATCGCATTATTGCAGATATCTTCATTCGTTCGGGGCGCACCTGTCTTCTGTCATTCTGAGAGCTTCAGCTCGAAGAATCTTATCGCGAAGCGATATTACCCCTGAGTAATCACAATCTTCGCTCGTTCGGTCATGTCCAATGCGCCGCTTGCGGCGCTATGCTTGCTCGGCCATGACTCTCTCTTCGCTTGATTATTGCATTACTGCCAAATCTTCGCTCGTTCGGTCATGTCCAATGCGCCGCTTGCGGCGCTATGCTTGCTCGGCCGCGACTCTCTCTTCGCTTGATTATTGCATTTCTGCCAAATCTTCGCTCGTTCGGTCATGTCCGAGCAGGCTCGGCCGCGACTCTCTCTTCGCTTGATTATAGCACAAGAAAAGCGTTTTTCAATATTTATTATTGTTTCATATGCGCAAAAACAATGTTTCACGTGAAACATTTTGCGGGAGTTGTGTTGATTCCGTTCACGCAGACTGCCCCGTGTCCTTATATATCGCCCGTCCTGACAGCGCCATACCGGTCAGGTACAGCAGGCTCAGCACAACATTAACCTGCCAGCGTGTGTGGTTAAACGGCGCAGAAGCAATAAAGGCGAAAATCTCAGCGAATCCTATAGTAATAAGCAGCGCCCAAAACGCCCACCTCGCTTTATTGCGCAAGGCGTACCGCACAACAAACCAGACCATGACAGACATAGCTGCGGCATATGAGTTATATAGAACAGTTAAGGTGTTCATTGCGCCGATTACTTTCGGGCTGATTTCCGCTACTTCTGACGGCACAAACACCATAGAGAGCAGCGGCGAATCGCTTATCCCCGAAACAACGAAAAATAGTATGAGAACGGAAAGAAACAGGTTGATGGCGCCCCAGAAACTAAGGGCAGTGCATCCATGTTTCAGCATCTTATCTGTGTTCTTAATTTGCTTATCCATCGTTAGTTATCTCCTTTTTCGGCTCTTACACCCTTTACCAACAGCCACCCCACCAGTACAAACTCCCCGATACCTGCGGCAAAAATCACCGTTTCAAATGACGCGAATTTATCCGGCGCGAAAAAATAAATTCCGAAAGCCGCCAAATGGCTAAGGCAAGCAATAAGCAGCAGCCATCCTACGATCTTCGCGATAAGTTCAGACTTTATGATAAGCAGCCCGAGCGGCAGAAGCCATAAGCCCCACAATATCTCCGCCGACATATCGATGTTTTCACGCATTGCGATCAAGTTTGCGTTTTGCGTGACAACGCCATATACTTCAAGCGTTTTCCCGACCAATACGACCGCAACGCCGATCATTAAAAGTATCGGCATAAGAACCGCCAGTATCGAGTTGATCGGTTTCAACAATTTCATTAGCATGATAGCCGCCATACTTGTACAGAAATATCCTATCACAAACGCGGCGCTGCCCGCGTAAAACAGCGGCATATTCTCAATAATGTTTGCAAAAGAAGCCGCCGTATCGCCGGATACCAACAGCTTTGCGTCCACGAACATATATGAAAACACAAGTATGACTATGTCCGCCAGGTACCACATGCCCGCAATACGGGCGATTTTCTTTATCTCAGTCATTTCCTGTTTCATCATCGCCTCTCTCCTCCTCTTATTTGCACTGAAATACTTCTCCGATGGATACGCCGAAAGCTTTGGCTATCTTGAAGGCAAGCTCCAATGACGGATAGTATTTCCCCGCTTCCAGCGCCATTATAGTTTGCCGCGACGCGCCCGCTTTTTCTGCAAGCTCAACCTGTGTCATTTCGTCAGCGAAAAAGCGTAAGCGACGTATGTTGTTGGTTATGACAAGTTTTTCATCCATTCCTAACGCCCCTCTCGTAGAAAAAAATCCCAGCGCACCCTTCGACAAATGAAGCTGCCGCAGCCGCGCCTACTATGATATGCAGAGCGGCGGTAAAAGCAACTCCGCACGCAAGCGCAATTAATGCGGCTAAAAGCCCGGCTCCTGCGCAGGAATAACCAACTCTCAATGTTTTAAGGTTGATTATTTTGTCCCGCTCGTCCTCGATCGTGGAAGCGCGGATGATTTTCTTCGTCTTTTCGCCGTTGTCGTCGTTCTCTTTCACAGCAACGCTTATCGAAAACACAATGTGAAAGAGTATATGAATGACGATTTGCGCGGCAACGCCGATTCCGATGAACACGATCATCAGTTTCGCCCAGGCAGTTACGTCCTCCATCACAGGCGCGTTATCCAGACAGACGTATATGATGTATGCGGCGACCGTAATAATCCCCATCGCCAAGCTGACGATGTACTTCTTGCTGTTTAATGTCATTGGGCATTCCCTCCTATATAGTTGTGTGAGTTTGTCATATTGTACTATATCTTATTCATAATGTCAAGTTTATTTTACATTACTTATGCGACCATATCCCCCGGTGTTGCAGGTCAGGGGGTATCCGGTAACCCTCACGCGAGTGGAAACCGCCTTTCACCCGCCGTCTTACTCCACGCTGCAGTTATTGATGCGTCATTGCCCCCTGCTCAACGCCGCGTCAATGATATGTGTTTTTCTCTCTTTGATCATAGTTTTCAAAAAAGTTTTGTGCGTTTCCGTGATATACGGAGTATCATCAATTATTGAGTTGATTTCAGCTAAGTCGATTCTTTGCCCGATAGTGTGCAAAGCCCTAAGGCAGCCCATTTCTTCAGTTTTTATCAGGAATTGGGCATAATTGATCTTTACGCCGTCCTGCTTGATCACAGAGTTGGGAAACACATATAATCTTTCATCAATGTTTTCTCTGTTCTCCATGACATTGCGCATTCCAGATTCTTCCAATTGAGGATAAAGGCATGAACCGCAATCAAAGACCGGCGCGATTTTCACTAAGCCTCTTTCCTCGTTTATCAGAAACCCCCAGTTTCCGTTGTGCCTGTCAAAATTTCCCAGTAAAGCGTCTATGATAAACATATTCCAGAAGAACTCTTCCAATATGACAGGCGATATGATCTGTTGTTCCCGGATCGTATCCAGCACTTCATACAGTTCGGTGCCATAGCCGTTATGCAAACTGTCTACGATAGTATTCTTAAGGTAGGCAAAATCCTTCAGGACAAACCCATCTGTTTCGAAATCCTTGCAGGCTACTGCAAGTTTATCGCCGTACATCCCAAGCAACGTTTCCTGCGTTTCCATGCCCAACGCCTTAAATATATGGCACGCCACGTATTCGCAGACGCAGCTGTTTGTGTAGCTTGCTTCCGTGTTTCGCACAGGCTTAGGCGGAAACTTAAGCATATAATGATCGCCGTTATAATATATGCTTATTTTACTGCCTTTAGAACCTCCGTACATACGCAGCTTGTTTACTGTTTCATTCGAGAAATTTATTTCATTACCCATTGTATCAGTTCTCCATGTTTAAATACTTTGATCGTATATAGACAGCCTGTTCTTCTGATATCTCTCCGGAATGAACGGCCGAGTTCACAGAGCCCTGCAGTTCGCAAAACAAGCAATCCAGTACCGGAGATTCGCTTTTATAGCCTTCTTTCAAAGCACATATATCTTTTCTTATGTATTGTGGCAGAGATGCTTCAAGTATGTCTTCGTATGATTTCTGCATTCCCTGGTAACTCTCCTCAATTTCCAATATATGGTGTTTTTCGGTTTGGGCAGTCTGTTCTCGGACACAGTTGGCAGTTATGGAAAACCTTCTCCGTTTGGAACATTATACCTGACCAGGATTTAGTTGGCGACATGAGACAGCTATCTGAAAGCACAACGCCTATGTCAGCAGTTACCCCTCCCAATATTTCAAACAGCAGAGGCTGGTTTGTTATTGGCCATTCAGCCAAAGATCCGGGGTTTATCGTTGAGATTTCCCCATCATTGAAGTATTTTTCTCTCACTTCGCTGAATAATCTCTCGCCAATAGCCTTCAAGCAGAGTTGCTTAAGCATGTCTGCTACAAACTGCTCAAAAGAATCTTCAAATGTTTTAGACCATTCCTCTATCTCGTTCCCGCAAGAGGCGACAAAAGGAATGACAGTATCACAGGCGGAAAGCTTCTCGTAGACAAACGGTTCTTCAAGCCTAACGCCATTGAGCACAACTACTCCATCACGAGCGTCTACCGGAAGTGGCGCGAAAACGGCAACCGGCTTTGCGATACTCACCGCCGCATGATGCACTGCAACGATGTCTTCGATCATCTCATGCTCTTTGTCCAGATGGAGCGCAGACAGCAATGCGTCTAACGAAATATCGACGGGTGATAACGATAATATGTTCTTTTTCATTGTAGTCGTCAATCCTTCATACTTGGAAATCGTCTGGCAACAGTGATACTTTTGCATTCACACCGGGTCAAAGCGAGGTAGTTTGATTAGCTTTGTTTCTACAGCGCCGTACCTTTTTTCGGAATGAAAAGCCCTGACATATCCACGCCCTCAAGTTCGAGAAGTTTCAATTTCATATGAATGCCGCCGGCAAAGCCCGTCAGACTTCCGTTTGAACCTACGACCCGGTGGCATGGGATTATAATGGATATGGGGTTGTGCCCGACAGCCCCGCCAACCGCCTGGCTCGACATGCTTGCCCTGCCCGTTTTCAACGCCACTTTTCTTGCGATGTCGCCATATGTGATGACTTTGCCATATGGTATTTCGCGTAGAATTTTCCAAACCAATTGGCGAAACTCCCCGCCGACAGGGGCTAACGGCAACTCGGCAATACCGGGTCTATCACCCGAAAAGTATCTGTCCAGCCAGTCTATCGCAGCGCCGAAAACAGGTATGTCATTGTTTTTTATCATTGGTTCTGGTATTGTGCCCCCGTGATACTTTTGCTCCTCTGTCCACAAGCCGACAAGGTTATCATCATGGCACGCAAGTGTGATTTTTCCCAGGGGAGACGAATATGCAGTAGAATAGTACATCTCTTACTC